>Ga0213859_10000553_pt1 | contig 17020 bp, 12 predicted proteins | sample PICome_2_FD_160133 | JGI IMG/M metagenome (GOLD analysis project Ga0213859, IMG submission 160133) | Coastal seawater microbial communities near Pivers Island, North Carolina, United States - PICO304 | ecosystem: Environmental > Aquatic > Marine > Coastal | place: USA: North Carolina... | reverse complement strand
GAAATGTTAAAAATGACTTCCTCCGCGATATTTGCAGCATGATCTCCGATTCTCTCTAAAGATTTAGCAATTAGAATGTGTTGTGTACCAGACTCAACAATTGACTCGTTTTTTTCCATCTTGTCGATTAAAGTTTTTAAAATTGATTTATATAATTTATCTATTTCTAAATCTCTTCTCCATGACTCCTTTGCTTTTTCTTGGTTTCCAGCAAAAAGACTATCGAAAACCTCATGAACTAAAGATAAAACAGACTTACCTAGCGCGGAAAGTTCTTCTATGATCTCTGGTTCTAAGTCTGACTTAGACTTTATGGCTTTGTTGGATAGACCTCGACAATGATCGCCTATTCTTTCCATTTCTTTTGAAACTTTTAACGCGGTAAATACTAATCTTAAATCGCTAGCAACAGGACGGTGGAGAGTGAGCACCTCAAAGCATTCATCACGAACAGCTTTTTCAAAATCATCAACTTGTAGGTCTAGATTTTGTATTGCATCAGAACAATCACTATCTTTTGATTTAATACAACTAGTTGCTAATGATAATTGTTTTTCAACAACAGCACTCATCTCGCTTAATTGATCGCGAATTGTTGTTAGTCTATTTTCAAAATTTTTATCTGTATGTTCTTTCATTTAAAATCAACCAAACCTTCCAGTAATATAATCATTTGTTTGTTCTTTATCAGGCTTAGTAAATATTTTAGATGTATCGCCCTCTTCAATCAAATTTCCCAGATGAAAAAAAGCGGTTTTTGTTGACACTCTCGAAGCCTGAGACATAGAGTGAGTTACTATTATAATAGTATAGTTTTCTTTAAGTTCATTAATTAAATCTTCTATTTTTGCAGTCGCAATAGGATCAAGAGCAGAACAGGGTTCATCCATAAGGATTATTTCAGGTTTAATAGAAATAGCTCTTGCAATACATAAACGCTGTTGCTGTCCCCCTGATAAACCAGTAGCAACATCTGTCAATCTGTCTTTAACCTCATCATATAACCCAGCTCTGTGAAGTGATTCTTTAACCAAATCATCAAGTTCACTTTGAGAGGATGTTACTCCATGGATTTTGGGACCATAAGCAACATTTTCATATATGCTTTTTGGGAATGGGTTTGGCTTTTGAAAAACCATTCCAATTTTTTCTCTTAAATTCTCAATAGGTAAATCATCACTATAAATATCAATGGTGTTATTCATAATAAATGATCCTTCAACCTTACAACTGTCAATGACGTCATTCATTCTATTAAGACATCTTAAGAAAGTAGATTTTCCACAACCAGAAGGTCCAATCAGAGATGTCACCTCATTTTTAGGAAAATCAAGGGCAACATTATTGATGGCCATCTTATTTCCGTAGTGCACGTAAACATTATTTGTTTTCAACGCAAAATTATTATTATCTACCATTTAACTTCAACCTTTCTTCTTATTAAAACAGCCGTTAAATTCATTGCAATAAGAAATAACAATAGCAGCATAATCCCTGCTGAAGTTTTCTCTATAAAACCTCTTTCCGCACTCTCTGACCAAAGATAAATTTGAGATGGAAGACCCGTAGCTGGGTCCAGTGGCCCCCCTGGAATTTCCATAACAAAGGCAACCATGCCCACCATTAAAAGTGGCGCGGTTTCTCCCAATGCTTGGGCCATACCAATGATAGTTCCGGTCAATGTACCGGGCAGAGCTAAGGGAACTACATGGTGAAATGTTGTTTGTGTTTTAGTGGCACCTAGGGCTAAGGCTCCATGTCGAATAGAAGGTGGCACGGCTCTTAATGAAGATCGGCATGCAATAATAATTGTTGGCAAAGTCATGAATCCTAATGTTAGCCCTCCAACAAGTGGTACTTGAAAGGGCATATTAAAGACCCCAATTAACATTCCTAACCCCAAAAGACCAAATACGATAGAAGGTACAGCAGCTAAATTATTAATGTTGACCTCAATTAAATCAGTGATTTTGCCTGGCTTGGTATACTCCTCTAAATAGACGGAAGCGAAAAGACCAATTGGGAAAGCAAAGGCAAGACAAACCATTAAGGCATAAAACGAACCCATAATAGCCCCCCAAATACCTGCGGTCTCAGGGTCTCTTGAGTCTCCATTAGTAAAAAACCAAAAATTAAAAGTAGAGCCAATGCGCTCTTGTTTATTGAGTTCATCTAAAATTGATAACTGATAGTCATTAATTTTTCTTTGTGCCTCAGGAACATTTCTTGGGTAATTGCCTTTCACAATTTGATCAAGATCAGAGGATGCTGTAATTTTCAACTTTACAGTTTTTTTGTAATCATCTTTATTGTCTAAAAAATAATCTCTTAATTGATAGTCAAATCGTCGAGTAAACATCTCTCGAACTTTTATAAATTGATCTTCATTTAAATCTTTAAAATTATAATTAACAACACTGTCTGCTAGGGCCTCAAAGGAAGCTCTGGAAATTTCTTTATCAGAAGAATTTTTATCCACCTGCATAAAATTCGGATCGAAAAATACATCTGCCTCAATAGTTGTTCTAAAAAATGCCCCGCTGCCTGTAGTAAAAATTTTTAGCATTAATAGTGTTACAAAAAGCAATGAAAGAAAAACTCCTAACTGTCCATAAAATTTAAATCGCCTTTCAGCACTTAATCGTTTCTTAATATTAGTCATATTTTTCTCGATACTTTCTAACAATAGTTATAGCAATAATGTTAAGAATTAATGTCATTACAAATAAGGATAGACCTAGCGCAAAAGCAACTAATGTTTTGGGATTTTCAAATTCAACATCTCCAATAAGAGCTGTCACAATTTGTGTTGTAATAGTAGTAGCAGGTTCTAGTGGATTAAACGTTAAATTAGCACGAAGACTTGCTGCCATCACCACAATCATTGTTTCGCCAATAGCTCTTGACACTGCTAGTAGAAATGAACCCATAATTCCGGGTAGTGCTGCTGGCAACACAACCTTTTTTATAGTTTCTGATTTTGTGGCCCCTAAGGCATATGAACCATCTCGAAGTGAGTTCGGAACCGATCGAATAACGTCATCACTTAGTGAAGAGACAAAAGGAATAATCATTACCCCCATAGCAAGGCCTGCTGCTAATGCACTTTCAGCAGATATATCAATACCAATAGAGTCGCCAAAATTCTTGAGCATCGGCGCAAGTGTTAAAGCTGCGAAAAATCCGTATACCACAGTGGGGATTCCTGCCAATATCTCAATGATAGGTTTTGCAATATCTCTGACTTTAGAGGACGCATATTCTGCAAGATAGATGGCTGAGGCGAGCCCTAAAGGTATCGCAACAAACATAGCAACAGAGCCCACGAGCAATGTTCCAGTCAGCAAAGGCACCCACCCAAAAGCATCCTTTAAAATTTCCGGGTCAACTGTTTCGCCACTGCTAATTACCCAAGCGCGATTAGGGTTCCATGCGGTGTTAAAGAAAAAATCTGCAAAATTAACATACTGGAAGAATTTAATTGCTTCAAAAATTAGAGAAAAAAATATTCCAAAAGTAACTAGAATAGCCACTATCGAACTGAATCGAATAATATTGATAATAGTCTTCTCAACAATGGGCTGAACGTTCAGTTTTTGATTGATCAATCGTGAAACAGAAAGCCCTAAAATAACTGGAAGCAAGATAAAGACAATGACAATGGACCAGCCATAAATATTATCAAAAGAAGCAAGATTTTTTGCTGCAATTAATTCACTCTCTGAAGACATGTTTAGTAATGAGGTTTGGCCCTTTAATAAGTCTGCCTCTGGAATATTGACGATTAAGGCAAGATTAGAAATTTTGTTCATAATTAATCCAAACTTCGCATCACTCCACTGAGCAATGTCTGGAAAAAGTGATGGAGACATCACATATAATTCTTGAAAATTAGATTTGTATAAAAGAAGGATAAACCAGATAATCAGTGACGGTAAAAAAACCACAAGTACTAAAAAATATCCGTAGTAATCAGGCAGGGATGCTAATTTTTGATCACCAGTAAACTTTATTTTAAGCGCCCTATTTTTTCCAAAATAATAAAAACTATAAGAGACTATAAAGAGAAGAAGGAGGGCAAGATAGACCATCTAGGTGCGTAGTTTATATTTTTTGTGAGAAAAAGGGGCAGAAATTCTGCCCCTTTTGTGAATAATTTTTATAAGATTACGGGCAAAGCTTTCCTGAGAAAGCGTAGCCTGCATCTTTTAGAGGATGTTCTTTATTTGCACATGCTTCGATGCTAAAGCCCATAGCGTCTAAGTTATCAGTTACGTTCTTAACTCTTGAGATTAGCTCAGGAACCATAGGAGCAGCACCAATTTTTGTTAAATAACCGTTATCACCGATAGCTTCATCGCTTACCATCATTTGAGCGAATTCCTGAATACCAGGTACAACGCCAATGTGGTCAGCTTTTAAGTAAATAAATAATGGTCTTGCCATTGGGTACTCGTAAGAAGCAATTGTCTCACCTGATGGTAAAACACCTTCAACACTCGCAGCTTTTAGCTTGTCACCATTATCTTTTAGATAAGAGTAACCAAAGTAACCAAAACGCTGGTTATCTTCGTTAAGTTTTTGTGCGATTAGTGTATCGTTCTCACCCATTTCGATTATTCTTCCATCTTCTCTGTAAAGAACACAGTCATCTTCCATTTCTTCTGGAAGTTCACAACCTTTTTCCATTACACCACCGTCAAAAGCATCTCTTGTTCCTGAAGATGGAGGAGCAACTAATACTTCAATTTTGTAGTCAGGAAGATCGTCTCTAATCTCGTTCCATGATGAATATGGATTTTCTACAACTTCACCATCAACTACAACATGAGCAGACATTGCTTTCCAAATGTCGTTTCTAGTTAAAGCAAAATCTTCAGCTGTGTTTGAGTGTGAGAAAGTAATTCCGTCGTTTGCCCACATCACTTCGATAACATTAGTAACACCATTTTCTAAGCAAAGCTTAGCTTCTTTGGATTTCATGTTTCTTGATGCACCTGTGATATCAGGATGCTCAACACCAACACCAGCACAGAATAATTTCATTCCACCACCAGTACCTGTTGGGTTGTATGTAGGAGTTTTAAATCCTGATTCACCAAGTCTTTGGGCGTTTACTGTTCCATATGGGTAAACTGTTGATGAACCAACGATATTTATTTGATCTCTTGCAAAAGATTCAGCAGCAAAAAGTGTTGAAACCACAAGAGCAAATAATGATACGATTGATTTTTTCATTATTAAATTTCCTTTTTTATAAGTTAATAGAAATCGATTCATATCGGTCTCAAATAAATTAAATGTTAAAGAAATGTTAAAGTTTTATGAAATAACCAACGGTAGAGAAACTCGAAACTCTGAACCTTTGCCAATTTTACTGTTAATAGCAATAAATCCGCGATTGTTATTCAAAATATGTTTTACAATGGAAAGTCCCAAGCCAGTTCCACCAACCTCACGTGATCGAGCTACATCTGTTCGATAAAATCTTTCTGTCAATCTTGGAATATGTTCCTCAGCTATCCCAAATCCTTGATCTTTGAAAACAATATCCAAATATTTTTGTGAGCTCTGTGTTTCACCCAAAATATGATATTCAATGAAAATATTTGTGTTTTCTTTTGAATATTTTATGGAGTTATCAATTATATTAATTGCAATTTGAACTAACTCCTCCTGTGAGCAAGCTACTTCAATTTCTTCTTTTTGATCATCAAAAAATATAGATATATTTTTTTCTTTTGATTTTGATTCTAAAGAATTTATGGCAACATTGATTGCCTTAATCACACTGCAATTTTTTTTAATTTCAGAATTTTCATAATTTTCATAGGTACTTAAGCTCAACAAATCCTCAATCAAATTTTTCATACGGGTCGACTGTTCTAAGATGATTTGAATGAATTTATTTTTATCTTTCTCATTTTTAGCCATTGATAAAGTTTCTGTATAACCAATAATTGACGATAGAGGAGTTTTTAACTCATGGCTCACGTTTGCTACAAAGTCTTTTCGAACAGTTTCAAGATTTCGAATAGTAGTAATATTTTTTAGTACAATACAAAAAAAATTATTAATGGGAAAAGCAACTACGTCATAAAATTGATTATTTGGAATGGGACGATGCCATTCAAATGTTTTTTTTTCTTTATTGTTAATTACATCTTTAACTTGTGATGAGAAGGCAAGGTCTCTCAAGACTGTCTTGAGATTGTCCGCTTTATCTAGTTGAAAAACTTCTTTAAATTTATAGTTTACAAAAATTAAATTAAAATCAATGTCGATAATCCCTAACATTAAATCAAGAGAATTAAGAATATCTTGGTATTCTAAACTCTGTTTATCACCTAGCTCAATTCTTCTTTCTCTATCCATAATATTTTGTTGAAGTTTGTATCGTATTTTCTTAAAGACAGGAGAACCGCTATCAAAATCAAAGATGGTTTTATCTAAGTAATCTTCAAGGAAAAAATAAATAACGAAATAGAGCAATACTTGCGCTAGAAGAAATATGATAAAATAAAATAAAGAAACGTTAAAAAATAATATCAAATTTATGACTACAATAATGAATGACAAAAAAACTACAGTCATGATTTCTTGATAATTTTTTGAACTTTTCTTAAAGCCGACCCTCTTCCGGATAAGCTAGGATTGATCATAAAATATTTATGAGAATTAATGGGCTTAGACCCTTTGTCATTTATTCTGTTGTAATAGCCATCACTGTTTAATATCCAAGCATTGGCATTGTCATTAATTGCTGTGTTCATAATCTGAAAAAGTATTTGTTCATGAACTGTTTTGTTGTCTATGGGAACTAGGGTTTCAACCCTTCGATCAAAGTTTCTACCCATCCAATCAGCTGAAGAAATGTATATTTTAGAATCTTTGTGAGGAAGTGTTTTGCCTTTACCAAAACAAACAATACGAGAGTGTTCTAAAAACCTTCCCACAATACTTATAACTTTAATATTTTCTGAAAGTCCTTTCACTCCTGGAATCAGACAGCAAATGCCTCTAATTAAACAAGTAATTTTTACTCCTGCTTGAGATGCCTTATAGAGTTTATCAATCATTTTTTGATCAACTAGATTGTTCATTTTAACCCAGATGTTGGCGGGCTTATTTCTTTTGGCTAATTCAATTTCATGGTCAATATGAGAGTATAATTTTTCACGAAGATTTACTGGAGAATAAGAAATTCTCTTATAATTTTTTGATAAATTATAACTACTCATGTAATGAAAGAGTCTACTTGCATCATTAGCTAAATCAGGGTCGCAAGTAAAAAATGAAAGATCGGTGTAAATTTTAGCTGTTTGAGGGTGATAGTTTCCTGTGCCAAAATGGATGTAATGATTTAATTTGTTTTGTTCTCTTCGAATAACCATTGAAACTTTGGCATGAATTTTTAAATTCATAAATCCATAAACCACTTGAACGCCTGCTTTTTCTAAATTTTCTGCCCACTTCAAATTTTTTTCTTCATCAAATCGAGCTTTTAACTCTACAACAGCTGTAACCGATTTGCCGTTTTCAGCAGCTCTAGTAAGTGCCTCAATAATTGGTGATTGATCACTGGTTCTGTAAAGAGTTTGTTTGATGGCTATCACTTTAGGGTCTCTGGCTGCTTGTTGAAGAAAACTCACTACTACATCAAAAGACTCAAATGGATGATGAACCAAAAGATCTTTTTTCTTAATCGCAGCAAAACAGTCACCACCAAAATCTTTTATGCGTTCTGGGAACCTAGGTTTAAATTTTTTATAGTTAAGTTTTTTATTCTGTATATTCCCGTATACTTCGGAGAGTTGATCAAAGCCTAAAAGATCTTCATACTCAAAAATTTCATTATCAGATACGCTTAATTCATCAGTGATTAATTTTTTAAAATCATGGTTGAGTTTTTTTTGAACGTCTAGGCGAATAACTTCACCACGCTTTCGCTCGCGTACTAATTTTTTAAATTCTCTAATTAGATCATCTGCCTCTTCAAGAACATCTAAGTCACTATCACGAATAACTCGAAAAAGATTAGTATCCTGTATGAGAAAATCGGGAAATATCTTTTTTAGCTGAAAAGTAATTATTTCTTCTATGGGATAAAAGTAGGTTCCGTTTGAGTCATTAATCTTAAAAAAACGTAGCTTTAAATCTGAAATTCTTACTACTGAGACAAATTGTTGGTGAGTTTTTTTATGTTTAATTTTAGCAATTAAACTGAGACATAAATTAGGAATAAATGGTAAAGGATGTGTAGCGTCTACCGTGATTGGAGTTAAAATAGATTGGATTTCAGTATCAAAGAAATTATCAATTTTACTAATATGTTTTTTTAAAAACTTATTACGTACAATATAAATTTTGTGTTTTTTTAATTCTTTTTCAATTTTCTCAAATGATTGATTTTGTTTGGAAATTAAGTTTCTTGTAAATTGATCTACTTGCAATAATTGCTCTTTTGCGGTCAAACCATCATAACTTCTTTTACTAGGATCTAATTTAGCCTGCTCAATCAGACCTGCTACTCGCACAGAGAAAAACTCATCAAGATTTGATGCTGCAATACTAATAAAATTCAATCTTTCTAAAATAGGCACATCGGGATCAAATGAAATTTCATTAACCCGTTCGTTGAAACGAAGCCAAGAAATTTCTCGATTGATATATTTTTTCATTTTATAAAATTATAATTTTTTAAATTTTTAACTTTCTGCAGTAGTTTTATTTCACCACTGTTCTTTTTAATATCATTCCATGAATCAATGTTCAAATGAATCTCACATAAAGCGCATGTGGGAAATAATATTTCTTCTTTTGTTCTAGAGAGGTGTTGGATTAAGTCTGAGAGAGCCGGATTATGACCTACTAGAAAAATTTGATTATTACTCCCTTCCTTTTTTATCCAAGCCAGTAAGTCTTGGTGATTAAATGTATAAAGCCGTTTGTCATAATTTATTTTTATTTTATTTTGAAAAACTATTTCGCATGTGGATTTTGTTCTTTTTGATAAAGAAGAATAAATTAGAGAAATATTTTTTTTATAGTTTGTTTGGATGAAAACTCGCATTAATTGAGCACTATAAATTCCTCTTTTAGAGAGAGGTCTGTCAATATCGTCTAAATTGGTCTCATTCCATGAGGACTTTGCATGTCTTAAAAGAATTAACTTTTTCATATAGTTAATTTATAAGTATTAAAAAACATGCTCAATAAAAGAGATTCTGTTGGTCTAATTGATATTGGCTCAAACTCTGTTCGACTTTGTATTTACAAAGGAAATATGAGAAATCCTGATGTCTTATATAACAAAAAATTTTTTTGCGGTTTAGGTGAATATAAACCGGGTACGAAAGAAATCACCAAAGAAGCCGAAAGAAAATGTATTAATTCAATAATTTTTTTTAATTCAATTTTAGAGGAAATAAAAACTAATCAAAATATAGCCCTTTGTACTGCAGCAATTAGAAATGCATCTAATCGCAAACAAATCATCAATAAAATATCTAAAGTTTTCAAAGGAAAAGTTATAACGCTTCAAGGATCTGAAGAGTCTGAGCTTGCTGCCAAAGGAGTAATAGCTGCTATTCCCGATGCCTCAGGAACCATGATTGATTTGGGTGGCGGAAGCCTTGAACTTGCGCATATTCATCAAAAGAAGATAAGTAAAATAAATTCTTTCCCTGTGGGAATATTAAATTTTGATCATAAAGACAAAGATATTAAAAATTTTCATAAAGAGCTTTCAACCAAACATAAACGACAAAAAAAGTTTTATTTAATTGGAGGAACGTTTCGATCAATCGCTAGATGTTTTATTCATTTTAATGAACTCCCCCTTAATGAAATTCATCAATTAAAAATTAAAAAGGAAGAATTTAAAAATCTCCAATCTAAAATTAGTATTCTTGACTTTGATGAACTTTCTAAAGTTCCTAAGATATCAATTGATCGAGTCAAACATTTACATATTGCCCTAAAGGTTCTTGAAAAAATTTATACTCTCACGCAGTGCGAAGAGTTGGTTTACCCTCGCTATGGAATAAGAGAAGGCTATATTTTTAGTAAATTACCAAAAAAGTATCAAAATCAAGACCCAACAGAAATTTCTTTAAACCTTATAGCAAAACAAAGATGTCGATTTCTTTTGTTTAATGAAAGGTCATTTAGTTGGATTGAAAAAAAGTATTTAAAGTATAAAGAAAAAAAATTATCTGATCAGAGGCTCAGGATCCTTCAACTAGCCTGTAAAATATCAGATTTTGGCTGGGAGCAAGGATCAAAAAATAGAGCTCATTATGCATTTAACTCAATATTAAATCTTCCTTTAATTGGCATTGATTACTCTGAAAGAATTTTAATTGCTTATTTAGTGTACCTTCGCCATTGCAAAGATATTCTCTTACAAGATGTTTGTAATAAAAAAATAGAAAAGGTACTTAATTATTTAAATGATGAGCAGAGATCTTTTGGATATGAATTTGGATTAATTATTCATTTTCTATATTCTTGGAGCAAAGGGTCATCAGCTGCATTAAAAAATTTATCTTTAAAAGCTGATTTGCAAAATCAAAATGATTTATCAGATTATCAAATGATCACCAAGGCCAATAAGGTTTATAAATTATTTGAAACAGTCAGAAATTTTTAATATTTCGTTAATATAAGTTTAATTAAAGTTACATCTTCATCCTTTCTACTGATTATTTAAATAATAATTGGAGAAAAATAATGAGATTCCTAATAATTATCCTTGGTTTATTTTTTTCAAGCGCACAAGCGCTAGAACTGAATAAAATTACAGGTTATTCAACATTCTCTTGGGATGAGGGCGGTTCAGAAATTGCAGCCTATGACCCCAGTAGAAGTAGAATTTTTGTGACAAATAATCTTACTAAAACTGTTGATGTTTTAAGCATCGCAAACCTCCCATACACAAAAAAAGAAATTTCTATTAATCCTCGTGCAGGAGTTGGTGGAATAAACAGTGTGGCCGTATCAGAAGAGGCTGGTCTTTTAGCGCTAGCTATTGAAGCAGAAAACAAACAGGAAAATGGAATGGTTTTATTCTATAATCTTGCAACATTAAAATTAGCTTTTGGATACAGCGTAGGAGCCCTTCCAGACAATGTAGCTTTTAGTCCTGATGGTAAATATGCTCTTGTCGCAAATGAGGGTGAACCTAATGATGATTATTCAATCGATCCCAAAGGTTCGGTTTCCATAATTGATCTTAATAACTGGTTTGTGGGTCCTAGTGAGGATCGTATTCGTCATGTTTATTTTACCAGAAATGGTGCTCCTGAGGGTGGAAGAATTGTTAAACCTGGTGCTACCTTTGAACAAGATGCGGAACCGGAATACATCGCGGTAAGTGGGGACTCCAAACATGCTTATGTTTCGCTTCAAGAAAACAATGTTATTGCAAAAATTAACTTAGAATATGGCATTGTTACTGATTACTTCGGTCTTGGGTACAAAGACTGGTCACAGTCTGCTCTCGATGCATCTAATAAAGATAACAGAGTAAACATTCAGCCTTGGCCAGTAAAAGGAATGTATCAGCCAGATACTATTGTAGTTGTAACCAAAGAAATTAATGGTGAAATGTATGATTACATTTTAATGGCTAATGAGGGTGATGCAAAAGACTACGATGGTTTTTCTGAAGAGGTTCGAGTAAAAGATCTAGCTCTTGACCCTTCTGCATTTCCCAATGCAAAAGAACTTCAACAAAGTGAAAATCTTGGGCGTTTGAAAACTACCACTACGATGGGCGACTCAAACGGTGATGGTCTCTATGAAGAAATCTATGGCTACGGTGGAAGGTCTTTTGCCATTATGGACGGTAACTCAGGAAAGATTATTTACGATAGTGGAAATGACATAGCAGTAAGAACTGCTTTCACTGGTTTTTTTAACTGGAATGAGGATGCGGGATCTTTTGATGATAGAAGTGATGACAAGGGAGCTGAACCTGAAGCAATAACAGTAGGAGAAATCGACGGAAAAACATACGCTTTTGTTGGCCTAGAAAGACAAGGTGGAATAATGATGTATGACATTACAGGCATTATTAAACCAAAATTTGTTGGATACTTTAACGGTAGAAACTTTTTTGGCGATGGCACCAAGATGACAGGAGGAGATATATCTCCAGAATCATTAGTCTTCATCCCTGCAGATAAAACCCCGCCAGCCTATAAAGCCCTAAATGATGGCCCATTACTAATTGGGGCTTACGAGCTTTCAGGCTCAACGGCAGTCTATCAAATTAATAACTAAGTACGTACTGCGCCTCCTCATAAACCCCTCTTTTTTTTAAGGAGGGGTTTTTAATTTAGATAACTTTTTTGAAACTTTTTATTAATAATTTGAATTGCTTGTTTCCCATCTTGCAATGTAATCTTATCAGGTGGTCCCCAAGCAGTTTTATTAACATCAACAATATATATTTTTTTAGTTTGCCGATCTCGCAGTATGTCTAATTCACCAAAGTCTAATTGAAATTTTTTACAAAAACTTTTGATTAATTTTATTTCTGATTTGGTAAATAATTTAGAAATAGATACTGTTTTGGAGTAAACAGTTTTTGATTTAAACCTATCTTTTTTTAAAGCATATTTAACATATGTAAGAGCTATTTCATCTTTGACCCATACTACTCGATAGTCGATAGCAAAATCATTGTAGATATTATTTATAACTTTCTGATAAACTTTACTTTGATCAATCAAATGAGGATGAATGGGTGATTGAATCATTTTTCCGTCATGTTTTGCATTTTCTTCTGACTTTTCTAGAATTAGGTTATTATCATCCGATGGATCCACGTTTAATGAATAACCAAAAACTTGCTTAAAAATATGATCAACACGTGACTTACTAATATCGATGCAATTTTTATTAATTGTTCTAACGTTGTTAAGATTAGTAGTTTCTTGAAATTGACTATTGGTATGGTCATCAAAGTAAACTTCCAGATCAGCTTCATCAAGAGATGACGTAAATTTAACAGGCAACCCCCATCTGACTTTTGATATCATATACAAAGGATTAAATGGCCGCCTTGGATAACAAATAATTTTTTTTTTGGGCTGGCGATGATAATCGAAACAAGAAGCTAAAAAATAAATATCTCTAAAACCTCTTCTTAAAACACTAAATAAATCAGAAACTGTGACTGCAGACATAATGTGATTCTGCATTTTATTAGATATAATAAGTGTTAAATTTTTATTAATGAAAAAAGCCCTAGAACTCAAGAAAAAGTATCAAAATGAAAGAGAAAAACTCTTTGGCACACTAATTAAAAGTAACGATGGTGTACAATTTAATCAAAACCACACACAATTGGTTGATCAAATAGTTAAAGAACTAGTTAAAGAAATTCAAAATCAATTCCCCGTTTCAAATTTTTCATTAATTGCTGTTGGAGGTTACGGAAGACAAGATTTATCACCCAAAAGTGATGTGGATTTATTATTTTTATATCAAAAGTCGAATAAGAATATTCGCGAGTTTATCACTGCTCTTAATAACTCACTTTGGGACTTGGGGCTAGAAGTTGGGATATCTTTTTTAACTTTAAAACAAGCAATTATCGACTCGAAAAAAGATATTAAAACAGTCACAAAATTTGCTGAGTCACGGCATTTGATTGGAGATGAAGAATATTACGGGGAATTTGTCCGATCGATTAAGATTTTAATTGGAAAATTAAACTCACTAAAACTTAGTGAAAAAAAACTTCTCGAATTAGTTGAACGTCATGATTACTACTTAGGAATTAAAAGTAACCTAGAGCCACAAATAAAAGAAGGTATCGGTGGGTTGCGAGATATTCATACAATTATATGGGTATCTATATTCATGTTTAATATTTTAAAACTCGAGGATTTAATTCAAATAAATATTTTTACTTCCAAAGAAATAAAAGAATTACGAAGTGCATGGAAATTTTTATTAACCGTGCGTGCTTTTGTACATTTATTCAATGATAGTAAGGGAGATAGTTTAAGCATTGAAAATCAATTAAAAATCTCCAAAAAATTATCGTATCGAAATAATCAAAAAGAAAAAGGTGTGGAGCGATTTATGAAACATCTTTTTGTCAATATTGCAAAAATAGAATCTTTGCTCAATACTTTCTATTCAAAACTTCCTGAAGAATTAATTATTAAAACTATTCATAAAAGTAAGCCCGCAAAAACAAAATCTTTAGATAAGAAATACTTTATTGAAAAAGGTTTTGTGCATCTCAAAAATTATAATTCCAAAAATTTACTTCAAAATTGGCTGGGTGTTTTCGAATCTTCTTTGAAGCATAATTTATTTGTTCATCCTCGTTTTCTCAAAGTGATTGAAGAAAAAAAAAAGCAAATCAAAAAATCAATGACTCATGATCAGTATGAAATAATCGTCGATATTATCTCATCAAAAAAAAATCCCATTCAGGTCCTTCGTAATTTAAATGATACGAAAGTTCTCAATGAGCTCTTTCCTGAGTTTGGTCGAGTTTGGGGTCAGGTGCAGTTTGATATTTATCATCATTACACCACCGACGAGCATTTACTTCTTACGCTCTATCATCTCCACGAGTTAAAAAAGAAGTCTTTTTATAAGGAAATTTATAGCCGTCTTCATCAAAAAGTGGCTTTGCATGTCGCTCTCTTATTCCACGATATAGGTAAAAAAGGGCCAAAAAGTCACTCTATTTATGGAAAAGAATTAACACAGAAAATTTTTAAAAGATTACCTCTAAGTGTTGAAGATCAAGAATTATCACTATGGTTAATTGAAAATCATTTATTGATGAGCGATATAGCTTTCAAAAATGATCCCCAAGATCCTGATGTCATTGCCTCCTTTACCGCTATTGCCAACACTCAAGAAAAGGTGAATTCACTTTTCTTGTTCACTCTTTGTGATATCGCAGCCGTTGGCCCCAATATTCTTAATGAATGGAGAATAAGTCTTTTGCGAAGTCTTTTATTTAATGCGAGGGATTTTTTGCAACGTGGTCTTGATACGGCAAACTATTCTTCTTCTGTTCAAGAGTCCCTGAAAAAAATGGTTTTAGAACAAGCTGATAAAGAAATGAAAGTATTTATTAAAAAATCAATACGATATTTCCCCAACCTTTATTGGGAGGCTTTTTCCTCAAAAATGATTTTAGATATTTTTGGTTTTTATCATGATTATCAAAAAAGCAAAAAGGCACTATCGGTAAAATTTTTAAACTACAATAATAAGGAATATGGTGCGGTCATTATTATATGTCCTAATCGTTCGGGTGTTTTAAAAGATATCGTAGCGGGTTTTAATTCATCACAAATTAATATTCTTGGTTCTCGAATTATCTCTCTGAATAATAATGATATCATTGATGTCTTTTGGGTCACTAGCAGTATACAAAAAGCCATTGTTGAGAAGAATGAGCAAGAAAGAGTAATACAAAATATTACTGTCTCACTCAATCAAGAAGAGTTAGAGACGTATCAACAATTATTTCCAACCAAAATAAAAGTGGAAGTTGAGCCTCGCATCACGATTGATAATCAAATGAGCAAGATGGCTACTACTTTTCAAATTTTATCGGGTGATCGTCAAGGTTTGTTAATGGACATCCTTCAAATATTTCATGATCAAAATATGAGTGTTCAATCTGCAAAAATTTCTACTTATGGTGAAAAAGTTTTTGATATTTTCCAAATTACTGATTTAAAAAATAAAAAAGTCAAAGACACGAAAATCCTCAAAACCTTAGAAGATCAGTTACTCAAAATTTTAACATGATCATTGCAATCACTGGCTTTAGACCTAAAAACCTTCTTAAAAAATTTCGGTTTTTTTCTCATGCTGTTCCTTTATTTCAATTAGCCAAAAAAAGCCGCGGAAATATTCACGCTGAGCGATTTACTCATCAAAGCTATTATCATACCATTACCGCGTGGGAGTCGAGGGATGCAATGATGGGCTTTGTTTATTCCCCAGCTCATCAAAAAGCAATTGATTTATATGATGTTTTGGGTGAAGGGCTGACTTGTCATTACGAGTCAGAAGAAATTCCCTCTTCAAAAGATGCGCTCGATTACTGGAGAGCGAATGGACAATGAACCCACTCGAAAATAGAAGATATTTCTGATATCAATTTCTAAACAATCAATATGACTAAATTTCAAGAACGTGTTTTTTCAGGTGTGCAGCCGACAGGAACGTTGCATTTAGGCAACTACCTTGGCGCGATTAAAAATTTTGTCGAACTCCAAGAAAAATATAATTGTGTTTATTGTGTTGTAGATCAACATGCGATAACGGTGGATCAAGATCCGAAAGAATTACGTTCCAATATTTTAGAAGTACTTGCTTCCTTTATTGCAGCGGGTGTGGATTATAAAAAACAAATCATTTTTCAACAATCAAGTGTTCCCGCTCACTCTCAGTTAGCCTGGGTTTTTAATTGTGTCAGTCGTATTGGTTGGCTTAATCGCATGACTCAATTTAAAGACAAAGCTGGAAAGAATAGAGAAAATGTTAGTGTGGGTTTGATGGTCTATCCTAATTTGATGGCTGCAGATATTCTAGCGTATCTCGCAACACATGTTCCTGTTGGAGATGATCAAAAACAACACCTAGAACTATCCAGAGATATTGCACAAAAATTTAATAATGATTTTGGTGTGGAGTTTTTTCCTCAGCCAGAACCTTTAATTTATGGAAGTGCGACTAGAGTAATGAGCTTACGTGATGGTAATAAAAAAATGTCTAAATCAGATCCATCTGACTTTTCACGAATTCTTTTAACTGATGATGACGACACAATTGCTGCAAAAATCAGAAAAGCAAAATCTGACTCTGAATTAATCCCAAGCTCGAAAGATAATCTTCAAAATAAACCAGAATGTTTAAATTTGATTAATATTTTATCGGCAACGACTAACCAATCAGCAGATCAAGTGCTTAGTAATTATGCAGGAAAAGAGTATTCTTCTTTAAAAAAAGATTTAGCTGATAG
>Ga0213859_10000549_pt1 | contig 17115 bp, 9 predicted proteins | sample PICome_2_FD_160133 | JGI IMG/M metagenome (GOLD analysis project Ga0213859, IMG submission 160133) | Coastal seawater microbial communities near Pivers Island, North Carolina, United States - PICO304 | ecosystem: Environmental > Aquatic > Marine > Coastal | place: USA: North Carolina | collected... | reverse complement strand
TCCACATACCTTTCTTATCGTCGTTCTCAACTGTTATCCTATTTCTACAAACAGGTGAGAGATTGAAGTAGTTTTCAACCCAACGCTGTGCAGTCCCCTCGAAGTCTCCTCCATATGAGCCTCCAACATGGATATTTATTTTTGCGTAGGGGCTTTCTTCAAGTCCCATCAAGTCAAACACTTCAGAATGACGCTCAAGCTCTCTTATTGTGTTCTCCACCACATTATCCTTGGGAGAACATAAAACATTAAATGGACCGGGATGTGTGGTTATTCTGTGACCAAAGGCTAGAGCATACAAACCTGCTGTCTCAAGTACCTCACAAATCTCTTCATAGTCGGGCAATGCTTTTAATTCGTATTCGGAAGCCCAAGGAAATAGGTCAGAAGAAAGTCGAAAGAACTTTATCCCATGCTCTTCATTCCATTGGAGGATTTTCAAAATATCTTTACTGTTCTTCAGAGAAAGCTCAGAAGCATAAGCAAGACCTTTCTCTTTAAAGGTCTTCTTTGTCATAGTCCTGTTCGTTGTGACTCTGTTCTTATCAGAGTTCAGCATTGTATTGATGCAAGCATAGCCTAAGTTCATCTCGCACCTTTTATTTCTTTCAAGAGAAGTGCAAAGTCTTCTTTCTGTGTTCTCAGATTAAAAGTAGGGATGCCAACTTCGTGTGCAACTCTTACTGCATAACGAGTCCCACCAGAGTCATGTCCCTTATCCAAGGGGTTCCCGTTACACCAATACACAACAAACTGAACAGGGTCTTTTCCGTCTTCCCCAAAAACTTGATACATATTTCTTGTGATCAGTTTGATAGTGTACCCTTTCATCTTTTCAAGAGGGTACTCCCAACATACAGAAGAGGCTTTATCTGTAGCCCATTCGTGTAGTGGGTAGAAAACCCCATCGGGATGCCAAACCTTTTTTCTGCCTTGAGAGAGATCGCAACCTTTTTCAAAAGCAGAGTCTGCACCAATCGCCCCACCTGTTCTCAGAATATAGTTTCTTTCTGCTAGGAAAGAACCAACCCTAGTCATTTGATTGAGGACAGATATGGGAGTCTCTCTACTCCCAATTCCTGCATAAAATAATTCCATTTTGGCTCTCCTTTCTCACAAGGTTATATCGTTTTTTACGACACCTTATGAGGAGGAGGCTTTATTTAATTTGATTTAGGTGTGCATTTCTCACATGAGCCGTGATTCTTATCTTCTTTAGAACCCTGCTCGTCTTTTCTTTTAGTGCATGTATCGCAAATTACTTTTGGTTTTGGTTTATTCATCTCTTTTATAACTTCCAAACACCACATAGTAACCTTCTTTCTTAAGACTAAGCGACAATATACAATTATTAAGGTACTACCGAAACTAATCGGAGTTAATACACTCTTCTTCTTCTTTTGAAAGATTTGAGTATGACATCTTTATACCAGACTGTCTTTTAGACTGACAGTAGTCACCAAATTGATCTGTGAGGAGATGATAAAGGGATTCTCTAACATCTCCCTCATGAGTATCTTCATAGACAAAGACTTCTGTTTTAGTCTCATCTACCTCAGACCCAATTACTACAAGCCAACCGTTTCTGACTCTTTTTATAAGAATATCACCAAGCTGATATTCAGGTTTCATCATCTTCTTCTCCATGAGAAGAAGGGAGAGTGTAGTCGTGAACCTTATCGCCCCATGAGGAAAGTCCGATAAGGTGGAGTATTTCCATAAGAGGGTGGGCAATCAGATTATGTACTGTGTATTTAAAATACCCTAGTTTCTCGAAACGCATTAGTATTTCCTGTATTTGATTTGGTTTTTGATACTGTACCAATCTTGTCTCATAATTGGCTTCTTGTGGCAATCCTCTTGTTTATAAGAGGATAGCTTCTCTTGTAGTCTTAGGAAATCGCTCTCTAAGCCTATAAAATACGGAGAAGAATCTTGGCTCTTCTGACACTCATACAAAACATCTTCTCTGTGAGAATCTACATATATCAGAGTAAATACAAAACAGAGAAACAGTATTATCGCTAAGAAGTCTTTCATTACAATTTGTATATTTCTTACTAAGAAGTTTAAGAAGTGGGCAGTCTGGGGATCGAACCCAGGTATCTTCCGTTTATGAGACGGACGCCTTCACCGACTTGGCTAACTGCCCGAAATGTAAGAATGGGTCGTCAGGGACTCGAACCCTGAACCAACGGATTAAAAGTCCGCTGCTCTACCGATTGAGCTAACAACCCTCATAAAAGAGCTATATCGTCAGATGTCTCTCTTTAAAAGATATTCTCAGTAATCTTTAAGGACTTTAAGAGTCCTATTCTCATTATTTGAATGATCCCAACGGGATTTGAACCCGTGTTGACGGCGTGAAAGGCCGTAGTCCTGACCACTAGACGATGGGACCGTATAGGGAAAGAGACTCAAACTATTTCTAGCCCCAATCTCTTTCAGAATGACTTATTTCTGACTTACAAACTCATAGAGTCGTTCAGCAGTTTTGAGAACCTCGTCGAGATCGTAACCGTTGATGGGGTTACGATTCCCTTCTGGCTTCAGGTACTCATTTTCACGAAGACGTGAGTCTCGATCTGAGAGAATACCGACAGCCATACCGAGTAGAGCTTCACGAATCTCATAGCCATTCTTACCGTTGTTTTTGTCACCCATAGGAAAAGTCCTTTCTGTGTGTGTGTGTGTGTTGGGGACTGAGTAGGCTACCTACTCAAAGGCTATATACCGTAAAAGTTCTTTTTTTTGAGCACTATTCTTAACTTTTTAAGGTGTCCTCAGCTTCAAGCTGATCTTGGTACTGAGCGATAGCTCGACCCGCTTCAGTTAGCTCACGGGAAGCTCTTCGGTATGGTGCGGTTGCCCCTTGTACGCTGTCTTATATCGTACAAAGCAAGGATTTTGACCAAAAAAGCGTTCCGTTTTGCCTACCCTACGGAACAAGAGGGCAAGGAATGCCTTGGGTCAGGCACTAGGCTGTTCAACACGACATCATTTAATGAGTGTCTGTTGATCTTGTCAAGTCATTTAGACTTCGGGGTATTTCCTCGACCGCCACCACTAGGGTTTCCGGTCTTGGAGGGGTAGTTGGGGTTTCCCATTCTTATACTCCTATGTCAATAATATCACTCAAGTGTAGTGGAGAAGTTTTGTTTGGCTTCTTAGGTCTGAGTGTTTAACCTACCGTCTTCTTTATCAGTTTCTCACGTCCACGGACTTTTGTGAGCTTACCGTCCTTGTAAAGTAAGGAAGTCTAAAATCTTATACATCCTGTAGGACTCGAACCTACGACCTGCGGCTTAGAAGGCCGATGCTCTTCCAACTGAGCTAAGGATGCGAAAAGAGCTTCTTCGTTTAATCAAACCCACCGTTCAGAATGAGCAGAATAAAGTAGATGAAGAAGCTCCTGTGTGTCCTTATACCCTCAAAAGGCACAAGTTAGTCATTTTTTTTTTCAGATTACTTGATTTTTTTCAGCTCAAGCATACCCTTTGAGCTTAGAAGATACAGCTCAAGGTGTATGTCTTCTAGGAGAAAACCTTTTGCTTTTAAGCTGTTTATGACGTTATCGAAGTCATTTTCTCTTGTAGCGTTTCGCCAAAGACCAATGATCTTATCAGTACGATAAGAGGGGTGTGTGCTTACAAGGTTAAGAAATACGAACTCTTTTTCAGTCAGAGTTGAGTAAGTGTAGTCGGAAGATTTCTTGTTTAAGTACTTGAGCATCACACTTTTAACGCTAATGTTGTCGTATTTCATGGTGTTTCTCTTTTTCTGAGAGTTGGGTAGGGTGTTACTTCTTACAACATAAGTCGGACAAAATAAATAAACAACTCAAAGAGAGGTGAACTTCTCAGAGCCGTCGTTTGCGTCTTCAAGATACATGTCTCTGTAAGCAAATACTTTTATTTTTGCTGGTAGCGACTTAGAGAAATCAATGTTCCCATCTTCGTCTTTTTGGAAGAAGTTACTGTCGAAATAATCTATGATCGTGCTGAGATGTCGGTCTTTTTTAAACTTCTCAAAGTCTGCAGCTAAATCTGAAGAAGAAAAACTCCCAACACAACCTGCAAGTATTTCTTTCTGCTCAAGCTTAAGTTGCTCCTTTAAGTCGCAAAGTTTTATGATCTTTGCTTCTAGGTCATTTCTTAACTCTTTTATTTCTTTAGACACCCATTTGCGAGCTTCTCTCGTCCTTATTAGAACTTCATCGGGACTTAGCTTCTCGTCCCATATGTTTTTCCTTAGACCTAACTTTCGATAAGGGTCTTTCCATATAGGTAAGAGACCAGCTTCAGAAATAACAGCAAAGAAATTATCGTCTGATTTAGGAAAAACTACTCCACCGTAAGGCTGTGTTTCTGTTTCAACAGGAGGACCTTCCTCCACCTCTTGTATTATTTTCTTATCTGGATGTAAAAACATAGAAATATCAAAAGGATTTCCACCTTTGACCACATATGCTTTGATTAGTTTTGAGAGAGAAGTATTGTCTGAAACAATAATGCTCTTTCTCCTCTCTGTCATAGGAGAGTTGATGTCATCAGGTATCTCTCTTTCATAAACAATAGAGACTTCCCCGATCTTGCTTATTTCTTCTTCGATGTACTGAACCCTTTCAGCAACATTCGTTCTTTGCTTTAAGAGAAACGATCTCAGCTCTAGCCACTGTCCCTCTCTAAACATCAATGTCCAACCAAAGCTCATGAAGACTCCTTATTCTATCTGTTCTATTTCTTTATCTGGAGTAAAGAACCCTAAGATAAAGTCTTCTGCGATCTTTGGCAGACCTGAGCCAAACACAAGGGTCGCATAAGTGGAATAAACCCCACTTCCAGATAGGGGTTGTTCTTTTGAAGCCGAGAGGTCTTCTACAAAACCGAGAGTACCTCTCGATCTTGTGATGAGGAACTTAATGTTTGCGTCTGGAAGTCTTAAGTCTAAGAGCATGTCGATGATTGCTTTTATCCGAGCGATAAAAGCCATGAGAGACGCTATTCTTTGTTTTATGAGATTGATGTACTCTATTAGAGCCTCTATAAACCCTGCAAGTGCCTTAGAAATAGAAAGAAGAAAAGACTCTATTTTCTCTAAGAATTCTTCAAGTTCAGGAAACTTGCCAAAGAATCGAACGAACTTCCATTCACTTTCTCCGACTGCTATTTCTTTCTTCTTTGAAGGGAGGCTTTGAAATAGCTCATCGTAGTTCCCAAACAGCTCTGATTCTAAGATGGGATAAATGATACTATCTCCTTTTTTAAACAAAGGGGTAGAGATACCTTTTTCATCTACATGTGTGAGCGTATCACCTTCAGACCTAAAGCTTGAAGAAATGCCATCTTTAAACCAAGTTTCTTTTTCTCTCAATTCTAAAGATTTGTAGTCTTCATCTCCTAAACGAATGTCTGCATATATCCCATCGTCCCCCTTGTTTTTTAGAGTACTCAAAGACTTGTAGAAATAATAGTCTCCTTTAGGTCCTAGTCTGCCTTCAGTAAAGTACTTTAAGTCTTCGAGGATTCTTTCTATGTCTTTTTTCTCAGGAAGACCTCTACTTAAGAGTACTTGTACTGCACCGTCTACTTTTTCTTTTATGCTTAGACAATATTTCTCAGGCTTTTGTGTTGCGAGTTGTTTAAAGACAGGAGAGCTAGAGTTCCTGTTAAACAAGCTGTATATTCTCTCTATCGCAAGACGATCTACAGAGTACTGACTCTGCATTGTTTTCAGACTTTTAGAGTGCAGTGTTTTCTCGTAGACCAAAAACCGAGTCAATGCTTCTTTGACCGCATTTATATATGTGAGCGTGATTGAATCAATCGCCTTGTGCTCTATGGGGATAGAGAAAGAAGGGTGAGTTTTTGAGACATACTGACTATCTATAGAGAATTTAGGGAAGAGCATTTCCTGTAAGTTGCCATCGACATCCATGACGGAACAGATAGAAATATAGTATTTAGAGATGTCTTCAGAATATCTGTCGCTAGTCCTATCGTAAAGCTTTTTAGGAAGCTCTCGATAGGAAAACTCTTCTTTGTAATCAGAACCTGTAAACACAACCCCGAAGACACCTGTTTCTATTCGGAAACTATGTGTCTCCTCTTTTAGTTTTTCTAAGCTGATCTTTAAAGGTGAGTTGATGTAGTCTGTAGCATATATTTTATACTGACCTGATCCGATCTCAGCGTTTGGGTCTTTAATACATGCACCGTCTGAAAATAAATTAGACAGTCTGTTTCCAATTTTTCTTCGGTTTGTATCGTGCATTTCAGACAATAATAAAGTGGTCGCTACCTCATTCTTCTTTGGGTTTAGATATAGAGGCTCGACTATCGTGTTGAGCGTAGAACCCCCGCTTGTAGAAGAAGACACTTGTCTTTCTATGACGAGCATTAGAGGTGTTGCTCTAGTTGAGATAGTAATCAGGAAAGAGTTAGGCGGAGCTTTTATTTCTGGAAAAACAGGAGACTTTCTCACTGAAGGTAAGCTCCATTTTAAGAGTAACCCTTCAGGTTGCTGATCTATGTCGATCTCCTTAGCGGTAAGCTCTGTCTTCAACCCAAACCTTGTTTTATAGAAGCTCGAAGAAATATTCACAGGTGGGGTATAGAAAGAAACAGACTCTATCTTAAACAGCCCGCAAAATTTAATAATAGCGTTATAGGTTGCGATCCAATCATCTACATCAGAAGACGCATATGCTGTAATCGTAAGCAACCCTGTAAGTTCAGAGAAATTAGGTCTGCCTAAATCTTTGGGGTTCGTAAGTTTTTCCGTGAGCTGTCTTTTAAAACGACTATATCCACCTTCAAACTTAGATATTTCTTTGAAAGAAGAAGCATCTTTTAATGCAGAATCTAAAGTAAAATAGAACCCCGCCTGTGAGAGATCATTCAATATAGCTCTCAGAGAATCTATAATAGCTTGTATAAGTGCAATTAAAGGGTTCTTGATCCCTTGTAAAAAGGTGATCGCAAAATCTAGTATTTCTTGCAAGAATTGCTCAAAACCTATGATGGTCTGAAAGAACTCATCAACACTTTGAGCCACTGGTTTTATAGTGTTGTCTATCCACTCATTGGCTTTTCTTGTGTCTACACCAAACCATTCTGGAGGGTTCTGTATAATATCAGCCATCTTTCTGCTCTCTTCTTCGTCTTGATTGAGCTTGTACTCTCTTTAGTTCAAGTTCAGACTTTTGGAGATTGTTGATTTCTGCTTGCAACTGTTTCTCAAGCAGAGCTTGCACGATTTTCAAATCAGATAGGAACTTGTTTGCGTCCCCTTCAAACTTTGGTTCAGGGTTTGGCTTTTTCCATTCACTGCTCATTGTAAGTCCTTTAATGCTTTCTGAGTGGGGTTAGAGAAATCTACACGAGACGCTTCAACTAAAGTCCCTTTCAGTCGGTTCACTCGGACGTTAATCCAAGAATACCGTATATCTCTCGCATCCATAAAGGAAATACCATTATTTAAGAGTGTTGTTATCCCTATGTTTTCATTAGGGCTAGTGTAGAAAGAACCATACCCTTCTGCAAAAACCTTAATGTCTTCAGTTAAGAACCTACGGTCAAGAACAGACAGACACTCAAATGAAGTTACGAAAGGTACATCATTAGGTTGGTGATCAACCTCTCCTTCTATGCTGACTAATTCTTGATTGCTTGGGTGCGTAGGGTCTCCAAGACCAATCGTAGAAATATAATCTTCTGTCTCATATAAAGCCCATGTGGAAGGCTTGAGCCTCCCATAACTAAGCATCTTCTCAGCCCAAGAAAGAGTGCGTTCTCTTAGGAAGAGAACAGTATCTACTAAATCTTGATTGACTTCTTGTTTTCTACTGAAGACCTTATAAGTAAAAGGAGCGATAGAAAACTGAATGTTGTCGGGACTCGCATACGAGCCATCTGAGATCATTCTCGTCTCCCTCAAGCCTGCTCCGTCTTCTCCTTTGATTGTAGGTATCAGATTATACTCAGCAGGTGAAAAGCCTGAATAGGTAGCCACAGGCTCTACGGAAATAGTGCTCGCATCTGTGTCCACAGAGACAACCTTATAGACACCACGGTTGTCGTCAAATGGGCTTGGGTCATTCGTATCATCATAAACGAGCGTACCTTCCTTCCCTATATCCCCACGTCTAGGTGCTCCATATTCAGAGATTGTACCTGAGAGTAATCCTTGAGGGTCTATAAGGATATAGTCTTCAGGCTCTACATTTGAGAAATCTTGGTTCGGGTCAGTAAGAAATAACTCTTCGTCAATCAAGTCTACTTGTCCCGTTAGAGACGTGTATTTCTCCACCAAAGCTGTTTCAACAAAGCTGTTGTAGGACTGAAGCTGTGGGACAATATGCTTCTTTATTTCTAGCTTAAACGTGTGGTTATCTATGACCGTAGGTACAACCCCGTTGATGTACTTACAAGTTAATGTGTCTGCATTAAAGTCTATAACCTTGAGGTACAAAACTTCTTCAGAGTTACTGTCAAAGACTTTAACGTAGTCTCCCTGCTTCACTACACCTTCATCCGTAAAGTCCCCAATTTGAGTAGCCGTACCATTATCGTCTAAAGCTTTTTCTCTGTCTACAGGAGAACTGACCAAAGTAATAAGGTTTGGAGGTAGATTGTCTTTTGTAATGCTCAGAACTGATCCACATCTCTCTTCATAAAGAAGGTTGAGAGCTTTAAATGCTGAACTAAAGTTGAAGAATGCTGGTGTGAACCTTCTAAGCCTACGGACAGAGACTACAGAAGTCTCAGAATAACTGCCTGCACCTGCATTTGTTGTGATATTGGGTAGCGTATTTCTCATACCATAGCTGAAAGCTGTTGAGAAATAATGAGTTTGATTATCTGTGTAATTGCGTGTCCCCATCGTAGGGAACATGTTGTCTGTATATATGCCTGCATCTACACTGTATTTCAGAGTGATCTGATCTCCTGCCAAAAGAAATACAGGTCTTGTCTGTAGGCGTAAAGTCCCTGTAGTGTTGTCCAAGAATTCTACTAGGACGTATGAGTTTGGGTGTAGAGGTATGCAGTTAGCAAAAATACCCTCAAAAGAAATATGCGTTAAGAATCCATCGGAGTCATACACAGGTGTGATGTTGTTAGTAGAGTCTCCAATCTCTCCAACCGCTCCTCCACCAAAGCCACTAGAAATAGATATACTTTCAACATTTATTTCTACAGGTATTCTGCCTGAGTTAGAAAAACCTAAAGCCTCATAAGAAGAAACAGGTATTTTATTTATGCCTGTAATCGACTGACCTACAGAAAGTACTTCTTCGTGGTTGCCTGTAAAGGGAGAGGTACTTCCAAGATTTACAGATAACGATGGCTCGAACACCAAAGTAAAAGTGCTTGCGTCATAAGATACGACATCTAACACAATTGCAGAAGTTTCAAGCGTATCTTCAGAAATAGGAGGCAAGCTTCTAATGTTAGCTTCCGAAAGAACCACTCCTATTTTATCTCCGTTATTATCTTGCAAACTATGGTAGAAATCAGAAATGTCGTTGCTGAACACAATAGTGTTGTTTGCGAGATCGAGGGAAGAAATAGTAGGTAAGGCTTTTAATGCACCGAACCCAAAGTTCAGAGTTTTAGGTTCATCTATTGCTTCTTCTCTCACAACATCTAAGACACGATACACACCTGCGTGGTGTCCTGTCTCTACAAAAGCAAGGTCTCCACCCTTCACATTTGAAGTGTCTACAGATGTTTTAAGTAAATTGAGCTTAGAAGGACTTAAAGAAATATCTGTACCATCATAGTCAATAAACCCTAACTCGCACTCACCGTTGAAAATAACCCCCTCACTTGAGCTATTCTTATAGACTTCTGATCCTGACCATACTGACATCTTCTTGTCTGCAAAGTTGACATAGTTATTTCCATGTCTCAAAGAATGTACGACATACTCGTTTTCATTTCTTATTCTTTTTAACAGGTATGGGACACCATTATTTAAGAATGAATGACTATTCATTCTTGTGAAGAATGGGCTAACAACCCCGTTCTTCACAAAATCTATCTCTATGTCATAGATGTATAACTCTGTGGGAGTTGTCTCCTCTGCAAACTGAAGAAACTGATTGGCGAAGTTGACGTTCATTTCTTTCAGAGAAACACGATCTGCCATTATTTCTAAAGTAAAGGTAGCTCCTTCTCCTGATTGTGATTGCCCATTTACATCTACATAGCTCCCATCAGAGAATAGTACGTCTGCCTTGTAATCTACTCCCGTACCGTCAACCCCCACAAAGTCGAAGTTCCCATTCATATTCAGAATACTATCTTGATCCCAAAAAGTGAAAACATCGAGTCCTTGGTCGAGTGTGTAGTAGGTGTAAAGTCCACCCCATTGTGAATTTGTCAGCAGAGGGTTCGGTATCTCAAAGGTGAAAGTATAGTCATTTACGAGAGTAAGATTAGAAATAAGTTGTCGTGCTCCTACTGAAGCAACATACCAAACACCTGACTCTCTTTGGAACTCAATCGAAAGACCTGACCCAATATCCTTCAACTTAAATCTATTTAAAAATGCACCTGCTGTACTGTCTTCTATAAATAGAAATAGTTCAGAGTATTTGATGCCTGTGCCATTAGAAGACAAGTTCATCGTGATGAGATAATTAGGGTTAAGGTTATCTTGTTTGAAAGAAATACCAATGCCTGTGTTTGTCTTATCTGCATGGAAATAATTCAACAAGTCATACTTGATGAGCTTACCTGCTTCTACAGGAGAAGTAAATCTAGGTGCGATCAAGCGATCTGTGTCAGTGTCTACTCCGCTTATTTCTACAAACCCCGTAGCCGAGTTGTTTGCTTCAAGGTCTACTACAAGCAAATCTCCGTTTCTAACGTCTACACTTGGGAGCGTGTTATCATCAGAGTAAGGCGTAAGAGACACATTAGAAATAATGTCACCTAAGTCAGTAGTCCCCTCCATCCTCAACTCATCGGGATAGACAAAAGCATCACCAACCTTAGAAGAAATAATCTTTCTAATTTCTCCTGCGATCTGTGGGAGCAAGTCTCTCTCAGAAGGTTCAGATAAATAAGGGATCGAAAAGTCTCCACTATCATTGTACTCTAAACCATCTAAAGCTGGGTATTTAAAAGGTTCTCTAAGTGAGGAACCAAACCCGACACGACCTTCTAAATTCATGAGAGGATCGGGTGTTACTTGATTTAAAAGCTCTTTTATACCCAAGCTATTAATCTCAAAAGGGTTCAAGAGATATACGTCATTCTCTGAAGGTAGAGTAATATCTAAGAACTCTCCTGTGTTCTGTCTTAAGCCAATATTTTCACCGACCTCGTAAGTTCTTCTTGTAGTAGAAGAGTCGTCAATGTTCTTCCTTAGAGACTCTATGAGAGTATCTCCTCTCTGAGGAGGGCGTTCTAAAAAGCTATTTCCAAAGCTAAACAAAGAAGAAGCGTTACCATTCAAAATAACAACACATCCTCCCCATATGGCTTCTATCGTTGCAAAGGTAGGCGAGTATATAGACAAACCCAAAGAGTTTTCGGAAGAAGCAATCTCTTGTGTGTTTACAATAGGAGAGAAGCCTTCTAAGGGTCTGCCTATTTCTACCTTATCCCCTACACTCAGACCTGAGTACTTCAGATTAAAGTTCCCTCGCTCTACTGTAGGGTATTTAATCGCATTTGGATTAGTGTCTTGCTCTGTTAAAGCATCTACGTCAGGATACCCTAGCTCCGTTATAGGGAAGGTGCTGAAATCCATCGCTGTCAAAATAAGAGCAGGCTTTCCAATGTATTCAGCAGGGTAGTCTGGTATTTCTACAAAACCTGTAGGGCTATAGTCCCAAACCCTAAACCTAGCAACCCTCTTACTAAGCTTAGAAATAGAAGAGACATTCTTAACAAGACCATATGCAGGGTTTTGAGTCCTACCTATAGCAGAGCCTTTTGTTACTACTTCTCTTGTTTTCGCAAATAGAGATTTGTCAGAAGGGTCTACTTGTACTTCATGTCCTGCTGTGTATCTTCCTATTTCTGAAGGTGAGAGTGTAGTCATAAACTGCACTTCTTCAGGGAACAAACGACTAACACGACTTGGCTCAAACATCCCCTCGTAAACAGGGATGTGCTTTACCTCGTAAAAAGGAAGAGAAATAGAGTACTCTGTCTTCTCTCTAACTCCCGTCATCACAATGTCGTCTATCTCGTTTTCAAGAAATACCATCTGATTTTTGATGGTATTCAAGCCTGCTCCAACGCTAGGTAAAGAACTCGAAGGCGTTAAAGGAGGGTTTGGTGAGTTGGCGTAGAACTCTAGTGTTAAATATCTAGGCTGTATTTCTCTCGTAATTGGGTCTTCTAACCCCGCACCTCCCCAAGTTCCACCAAAGTTCAGATTAAACTTAAACTTGCCGTCTTGATCTCCTACAACTTTACCTGAGACTGTAGAAATAATGTCGTCTATTGGTTCAACAATATCGTTATAGAACTTAATCCTATTTCTAGCGACTACATCTTTTCCTAGCGTCTCATATAAACCAAAAGAAACCCCGTCTGAGAAAGAGAAAGAAGCTCTACGCCCCCCCGTAGTCCTTGAAGCTTCACTTAAGAGTTTGGCAGAGACTTCCGAGACGTATGTGTCTTCATCTACAACCTCTAAATAAAATGTGTCGGGCTTTTCTATTATGCAACTAGAGTATAATGGGAACCCAACATATTTATCTGGCACATTAGACTCTTGGAAGGTCGCCGTATATTTCGGGTACGAAACACGTCCGTCAGATTCTACTATAGGCTGAAGTGTTGTTATCGAGGTGTGGAGTAAAATGTATTTCAACCCTCTCTCTATGGTGTGCCCATTAATCAGAGTTACTCTTCCGGTTTGAGGGTCGAGGATGTAATCTACATTATTGACTAAAGAAATACCAAAGCCACCTATTTCTTTGATTAGTGTAAACCCATCTTCAGGTATTAAACCTCCTAAAGGCTTCAGAGTTTGACCACCTTCTTTGTATACAGGTCGGATCGAATACTTATAAGAGGTGGCTTGGTGTCCGTTAGACACACCCATTATTTCTACTTTTGTTACACCATTATTTAATAGCGTAGATAACTTTACTCGGTATGGGGTGTCCTCTACGATCAAGATCGAGTCTTCCACTATAGAGCTTGTTAAATCACCCATAATCAAAAACTCAGAACCCTTTGGCTCTGAGGAAATAATGGTATCTTGTACCTCTATATAAATATCTTTGGTGGTTGTTCTAAATAAATCACCCCTAAGAGCAAACCTCGCAGAAGGGGAGATTTCAATGTTTGTTTCAATACCGTTATTTGAAACTCCAACCACATTGAAAGCATGTGTCCCTATATCAAGAATATGCCCCACCTCTATGGTGTCATCCACATAAGGAAGAACGATTGAATTACTATTCTTAGCTATCTCTAAGACAGGGACAAATATTGGGCTTGTTGTTTTGACAACATACTCTCCCCCTACAGCTCCACTCGTCGCAAACGATACCATCACGCTTGAGCTTTCAGGAATATCTACAGGAGAAACAATTCGATTTTGTGTAAACTCCGGCCTCGTAGCTCCTCCATACCCTATAGGCAAGCTCCCTGAATAAAACACAGGTTCCACATCAAGAAATATATCAAACCCTTCAGAGTTATATTCGTACTCTCTGTCGTTGATCCGTGTTGCAGGTTGACCGTTTTGGATAAATGCAATTGTCTCTGTGATCCTATCCTCTGCTGTACCGTCTTCGTTTCGTGGGAAATAAGAGACTTCTACTCCAACCCCTCTCCTTAGAGGTCTTACGAAAGAAATAGCACCCGTGTCTGCTTGGTAAGAATAGTCACTTACTTCTTCCACCAAATAACGAGCGACTCCAAAATCCAAAGGCACTGCAAGTACACTACCGTCTGAGCTTACTTCAGCCTTACTTAATAAGACTCTCGGCTTGGGAAGAAATAAAACTTCACTAGAAGCAAAAAGATATTCGTTAAAAGTAATTCTACCTTCACCATCGAGCGTATAGTTTACCCCCTCTGTAAATTTTACTCCGTCCACTAAAATGTCATAGCTACCTGCTAAATAGTGGGGGTTAGAAGTATCTAAGGTATTTCCTTCTATTTCTGTAGGAACTAAAATGTCCAAAGGAACATAGTTTCCTGTTGTACTCTTTAACTTTAAAGAAGAACTTGGGTGTGCTGAAGAAAGCGGAACAGTGTCTGTGAAAATATAAAGTTTAGACACTGAAAGGAAGCCACTGCTCAATGGCGGTACAGGAATAAAACACTCGTCACATAAACGAGTAGGGTCGGGGTCTGACTCCCAACCTCTAAATATCTTCCACGCTCCTAACTCACCTGGCTCTAAACTAACCCCGACTCTAACGCCTGCTCCATTCAGAGTATCTAGGCTTTCTAATTTAAGCGGAGAGACTTGAACAATCCTACGATAAACACGGTCTGTGTTTAAATAGAAATAGTCTCCCACTTGACCTATGCCTACAATGTTAGTGATTTCTCCATTAGCATCAAGAATTGCAGAATAACCCCTCGCTATTTCTTGACCTAATTCTGCTTTTAAGCGAGCCACTCCCATTTGACCATTCAAAGGTAAATCGTAATCTTCACCCTCTACAAGTATTTCTACATCTCCACCGTTCTTTAACTCAATACTCGTTGTGTTCGGCTTTAAACCTGCTGACAGAAATAAGTGACTCTCAGGTATCTTTACTTTTTTTGTCAGGGTCTTGTTCTCTACCCATTCTATTTTCTTTTCAGAGAATCTATGGAGAATGTCTGTGCCATCCTCTAAGACCTTCTCACCCACCTTGAAAAATTGACCTACTCCGTAACCTCGGAAATCTGTTCTAGGTGTAAAATCAAAAAAGTTGAAAATTATTTCTTTGATTTCTCCCACTTCTTCATTTTGGAGAGTCTCGTAATTGCTAGACTTTTCCGACGTGAGCGATAAAGACAAACCAGAGAAATAAGAAAAAGGACTCAGAGAAATATTTCTAAGACCTTGCTTGTACTCGTCAGTCGTAGGCGGATAAGTAACCCCCATCCCATTCATCACTACTAGATGACCCGAGGAAGATACTCGTACATGAGCAGAACCCGATACCACACCCTCGTTCGTATATTCTACTATGTCTCCGTTACTCAGAGTAAACCTACCTCCTCCACTCCCCTTTAACTTGCGGTGTGAGACTAACTCTCTTTCTCTAAAACCCTCCGCCTTCACCATCGCTTGTATTAACGAAAACAAAGGAAATCCACTGTGCTCTTTGTTGGCTCGACTACGAGCTACTGAAAGTACTCCCTCACTCATATAAATAGCGTTGTCGAAGAAATAAGCCCTGTCTCCTCTAAGGTCTTCGTTCCCTAACCAATTCGTAGGAAGCTCCGACACCTTCACGATTCTTAGAAGACTACCCCCTCCCACACAAATAAACGAAGACGCTATCATCTCTAAGTCTTTGATTAAACCCCCACCATTCGGAGATAAACCCTCCCCTTCCGCTGTAGGTACAAAACCACTGCCGTCAGGTAAAAAACTTAAACCTGCTCGACCCATCCCCGTCATTCCTATCGTTTGACGGTGACTGTTAAAATTAACGTAGTCTAATACTCCTAAACCAAAACCTAAAACTAAACCCTCATATCTTAAGTTACCCCATGTAGATAAAAGACGACCCGAAGATAAAGATAAACCGACTACACTGCCCTTTGATACATGTGCATTCAGACTTTCATCGTCCTCATATATCTCTACGTCTAAGTAACCCTCATAACCCCGACGTATCTTAGGGTACTCATAGTAATAAGGGATCGGAGAAATAAAGTACTCATACACTCCACCCTCTTCCTTGAAAGCCCTTAACTCTCCGTCTCCTTCTAATTTCTCCCCTATAAAATAAACATCCCTCCCTAAACTCACTGCGTCATTCCAACGTACCAAACCCGTCTCATCTCCTATCGCACCTACCTCTGTATCCCCGAATACATGTTCAGATAATACCTTCTCTTCCACCAAAGGAAATAAATCCCCCCCTATCTCATACTCCTCTGAACCTAAATCACTAGGGTCTGAACCAAGCCTAATGACGCCACTTACCCCTGCACCAAGAATTACATCTTCTTCCCCAGATGAAGAAATACCCACTTTAAGGGTATTACTGCCAGACTTTAATACCCAAGCTCCTCCCTCCCACTTAAATCTCTCTCTTAACTCGTCATTTCTAGTGGCACTAAAAGATACACCCATATACTCCACTAAGATCGAAGAAATAACTCGGTTGTCTAATGCCCTTATCTTTGTCCCCCCAAAATATACCTCGAAATCTTCAGAAATAAACCCCTCTCCGTTTATTTCTAATATCGTAAAACTACGCCTCTCTCCTGTTAAGTAATACTTAACACCTCCTTCTTCTAACTCCTCAAATGAAGATAATAACCTACGCTTGCCCTTGTCTCTTAAATCTCCATCTGCGTCAGAGAAATATACATACTCTCCCCCTAACTCATAACTCTCATATAAATCCCTCATAGGACGTACCCACTCTCCGTCCACCTCCTCAGAATAACCACGCACCGCCCTTAAAGCTAAACCCGTGTCCTGTGCGTTGTTGTCCCCACTTCGAGCGTCTAGTATGATCTTACTCATTTTTTTAAAATACCTTTATGTCTGTTAATTGCGAGGTGGTCGCTGTAGGACTTCCCGAACCTACTATTATACCTGTACCCTTTACAGTCCCTGTAGAAAATAAATCACAAATGCCCGAAGACAATGCCGCTATTTCTCCTACATAATTACCCTTCACTCCATTCTTAACCATCGCTGTGTCTATCTCAATATAAAGTAAACCCACTATCGCCTTGTCTACTGCCCCTGTCCAACTACCCACCCCCACTATAGGACTCACTCCCAATACCGTATACTTTAATTGACTTAACCCCAATACTATAGGCGTATAGTAACTCTCACTAGAAGACATGCCCTCTTTCATAAATGCTGTCTTCATTGAAAGTACATTAGGTATTAAAGTCATTATCCCCTGTGCTGTACCTACTCCCCCACTCCCTGTACCAAAACCCC
>Ga0213859_10000548_pt1 | contig 17120 bp, 33 predicted proteins | sample PICome_2_FD_160133 | JGI IMG/M metagenome (GOLD analysis project Ga0213859, IMG submission 160133) | Coastal seawater microbial communities near Pivers Island, North Carolina, United States - PICO304 | ecosystem: Environmental > Aquatic > Marine > Coastal | place: USA: North Carolina... | reverse complement strand
ATCTACACCAGAACCTTTTGCTACTCCAGCACCACATCCATCTTTTTCCCATTCATCACCATAGAGAAAAGTTTCACACTTTGGAATCGGGTGGTATCCATCTGGGCGGCCTGTTCCGTATCCTACTGAATTTCCGTCACCCCAACCGATGTATTCAACATTATCATCATCGTCGCATATTGGATCAAATATATCCATATCAGAACCTTATAAGTCACTAAACTCATTAAACATAAAACCCCAAACAAAAGGAGTTCCAATACATTCTGGTCTGTCATCATATTCATACTCTTTACCAGAACCTGTTCCATAACCTTGACCAAAACCTATAGATACATGTCTTCTGTCAACATTAGAAAAGTATGAGTCAATCGAACCCTCACCACAAGAAATTCCTTCACCTCTATCCTCATAAGATAGGTCACACCCAGAACCTATAGATGAACCTCCACCTGAAGATGAGAATATCCCATTATAATACCATAACTCATCCATTGGAGTTCTCATGGGAATATTCTTTGCAAGAGTAAATAACATCTCTTGCTTGTTCTGTTAGTGGTCCTAATTCTTCCCATCCATTTATTACCTTGTATTCTTCTGCAAGCATCACGGTGCTTTCTGCTGGATTAGACATACCATTTACAGATAAGTCCGAACAATCAACAGCACCTACCCACCTTCTAATTCTTCTAGAGTTTTCAAGGACAAGTATATTACCTTGTGCTCCAATATTAGAAAGTATTCCAACAAATACACCTGCCATATTTGATCTGACCAGAATGTATTTACCTAAAAATTTCTTCACCCAAGCATTTTCAATTTCATTACTTTGCATCATAATCCTCATTAATATTCATTAAGTCAATAAAAGCCAATCCAAAACATAAAAGACACAGCAGAAAACAATTCATACTTACAATCAATAAAAAAACATTCATTAGAATCCCTTTGATAGAATGGGGGTGGTCTTTGAAACCACCCCCATATGAGAGTGAAAGGTTGCACTGAAAGGAGTGCTTTATTCGGTGCTTGTTACGATGTTCCTTAGTTGTGTAAGAGTGAGAGGAGAGAGAACATTGGAAACATCTTCACCGGATTGTGCAATATTTTTTCTTGTTGTCGTCACCCACCATAATGGCATTGCTAACATATCGTCTTCATAAGTCAATAAACTTTTTGGATACCATACGTTATCTAAAAGGAAAGCTTTTTGTGTTTCCTTTTCCGATCTGTCTCGCATCTGATCTCGACTTATCGGTAAGATTACATAATTTTCTACTTTGTTACTTGCTTTTCTTTTCTTTGGTATTACGTGTACACTAGTTGACATTTGCTTTTCCTTTCAATCGGTTTAGTGGTTTATTTTATCTAAGTCAAAAGAAGCTTCTGTTGTTGTGTCTTCTTCTGTTATTAAATGCTCTTCTGTCATATCCTCAATTGCTGAGACCTTTTTGAACAGGTCCATAAAACTCATCTTGGTTACATCATCAAACCTGTTCAAGTTTAACTCTATCGACTTCTGAATATCCCCAAAGATACTGTATGCTTTCATTATGAAAACTAATCTTCTGGTTGTAATCAAGTCACTCAACACTGCTTCATTATAAGAACTTCTTGTTATACCTGCCCAAGTAACTAACTGGTCTATCAAAGTTTCCATATCTTCAACATCATCAGGTTTTTCAGTTTCTAGACTTTCCCAGAACTTAGTTAAGATTTTAACTTCGGTCACTTTCTTTGGATACACCTGCTCAACTGTTACAGGAAACCTTTCAAGGAATGCTTCATTCAAGAAACCAGTTCCAACGAACTTTCCATGTTCATCTCCCTGACCTTTTGTATTAGCAGTTGCGAAAACTTGAAAACCCTCAGTTGGTTGAACAAACTTGTTTATCTTTTTGAGGAAGACACCTTTACCTTCAAGGATAGGTTGAAGACACATGATTTCATCAGATGCCAAGTCAATCTCATCTAGTAATAGTATAGCACCCGTTTTCATTGCTTTTACGACTGGACCGTCAAACCAGATAGTCTGACCATCAACCAAACGAAAACCACCCAGTAAATCATCTTCATCGGTTCGACAAGTGATATTAACACGATACATCTCACGTTTGTTCTTTGCACATGCTTGCTCTACCATCATAGTCTTACCATTACCAGACAACCCTGTAATAAAGATGGGATAGAACATCTTAGACTTGATAACTTGATCTATCGTCTTGTAGTCACCCCACTTAACATAGTTCTTGTCTGCTTCTGGAACATAACTAACTTCTTGGTTTTCATCCACAACTTTTTTAGTTGTTTTAGTTCCTTTTACTTTCTTGGCCATTTTGACATTCTTACCTTTCACCTTTTTGGTAGTCTTTTTAGATGTCTTTTTGGAAGTTGCTACCGATGCAATGTAATCTTCAAAGACTGACATTTCTGGAATCTCGAATTTACCATTACCAAATTTAGTAACACCATCAATACCCCAAAGAGTATAAATCATACTATTGATTTGAGGTTTTGTTAATTTTGGATTTAATGTTGAAGCAATATCCACTAAACCTTTTTTAGAATAAACATCTAATGGTAATGCTGATTTATACAAAATGTTTACAAATTCTCTAAATTGATTTGATTTTTTCTCTCTCATAATAGTCCTCTCTTTACTCTTATGATCTGATCTTAACAGACATTCAAACACTTGTCAATAGATTTATGAAATAATATCAATAAATTTTGACAAAAGTATTTTCTCATTGTTTCTTGATACACCCTTCTTGCTAAAATTGGAACTCAACTCTTCAACACTTCTTGGTGTTTCCTTATCCTGTTTAGTCACTTTCTTAACATCATCGTATATACTCTTGAATGAGAATGTATAATGATGGTCATACCCTTGCCAATCTTCTCGAACATCTATCCCAGTTCTAGGTAGTCCATAGTATCCACTGTTTGTTATATCGAAACCAATAATATTTCCACCGACAACTTTTTTATAAAACTTCAAAATATTTTTTAAGTCATCAGAATCAGAAGTTCTATAAACAGATTTTGTTAAAGGGTCATATGATGATAACTTAGTAACCATACCCTTATCGAAATCTAAAAAAGTTGCGTTGTTGGATAATCCATCAGTTAATGTTATCGTGTTTAAGATATCAATATTATCTTCTTCTTTAAACTTTATAGCAATCTGTCTCAAAAGGAAAATACTGTCAATTAAAGGTGTCCCAGAATTTGGACCGTCACATATAAATCCAGCTCTGTGTTTCTTTGTTTTAAATAACATATAAGTTGCCATGAAATCATGTTGTTTTAATGTCTGTTCATGACTGAACCATTCTCTTAATAAAGGTACATGTTTTATTTCCAGATGTCTTTTATCAGAGGAATTTTTATATTTAACATGATCTCTGGTTGCGGTATAGTTTCCATTACCAAAACCGATAACTTTATACTTGATTCCAACCTTTCTACAAAAGTCCACAAGTATCAATGCTTGTTTAATTGCACTCTCAAACTTGTCATACTCTTGCATAGAACCAGAACAATCAACCAACATTATTAGTCCGTGATTTTTACCTTCTGGTACTATCTTCTTAGTCTTGAATATTCTATCATTCCAACGATAGGAGTGTAAGAGTCTTTCATCAATCACACCTGTATCTTTTTTCTTGACTCTCTTTGCAACATCAGCAGACTTCTTTCTATTGAAGTCTAGAACCATTTTAGTGATACTCTGTTTATTTGCCTTTTGGAACTTTTTGTATTTCTTGTTCCACTTCTTATACTCTTTTTCGTTGTACATAATTTTCACCTCTCATTATGATCATAACGTACATATGAAGTATTGTCAATAGTTTTTTAAAAATTAATTACCCCAACCATTATATTCAACTTTCTTTCTCCATTTTTTTACATCACTCTCAACTTTTCTCCAATCATCATAGAAAAATTCTTCTTCCAGAATAGGTAAGTCCAGTGATGAACTTGCATTCTTATTCCAAGGGTTCCTATCTCTTTCTTCATTATAGTTTAGTTTATCCTCATTCTCTCGAAAGTTTTTATCAGTGAGTGACATTGGTTCTGAATTACTAAAACCACCTCTTGTATTAGTATTACTTTGAGATGAATCTTCACCAGTGTCTGGATTGTCACCAGAACTATTACCAGAATCATTATCACCATCTTGCTCTTGGTCAGCATCTGAGGAATTGTCTGAATCACCACCTTCTGATTTCTCTTTATTGGAGTCTTGATTTTGTTCCTGCTCCGATGAAGATTGATCGAAATCACCTTGTAAATCATTATCACCTGTTTCAGATTTCGGATCACCCTGTTCTTGTTCTTGCTCCTTTTCTTTCATCTCTTCTTTACAATACTCAAAAAGTTTTTCAGCAAGTGTTACAACGTCTTTCCAAGTTTTTAAGTTTGCCATTTCTTCAACATATTGCATTTCATCTTGCTTGAATGAAATACCAGATTGAATCTGACCAAGTTTGAAATATATGTTCAACCTATCAATCAACAACATGTCATTAAGTTCTTTTCTTGACTTTTCACGAATACCAAACAGGTCCATTTCATAAAGTTCTTTATAACCTTTTTTGAAGGAAGATTTAAGTCCCGGAAATCTCTTTTGAATCATCTTCTCAATTCGTGCATCTTCCACAACATTTAGAAAGGTTTTAAAATTAGCACCTTTCTTTTCTGTGGATTTGTGCCACCCTTGCTTTGGTGTATTCAATGCGTGAGAAACTTCATGTCCAATCAAAAGGTCATAAACATCTTCTGATACATTTGCAAACTCTGGTAAAAACAAAGTTCTGGATTCTAAATCGAAACTAGCAGTTTTGGATGTGGGAGAATGGACAATTGAAATATTCTCCTGTGACATTAGTTTTCCAACAATGTCTTTATATTCTAGATTCTTTTTTGGTGACATAAAAACTCCTCTCTATATTATGATCTTAATGTAATATGAGGGGTGTGTCAAGGGGTATTTTCAATTTTATTAATTATTTTTTTAGTGGTGTCGTTTACTATGTCTATTATAGCATCACTCTTTCTTGGATTTTTGGCAGTTGCCCATGTTATGTTTATGTCAGCTTTTTCATACAGAGAACCATCATTTATTCTTTCATGACTGTTTGCTGGTTCTGTGAATTTTAAATTTGTGTCATCTCTTGTGAATCTTTTTAGGTGAATCAGCAAACCTTGCTTCTCTTCCTTAATCCAGTGAACTTCATCTCTATCATAATGGTCATATCTAACGTCAGTGACAATTGCAACATCACCTTCATATGTTGTGATTCTTCTATCCAATTTTTCAATCCAATATCGACCATTGGTCTGTTTTCTTTTTAGATTACCATACCAAACAAGAAACTCTCTGAATTCATTTTTATCTTCTGTTAAATCGGTCCACACATTTAGATCACACATTCTATACAAGAACTCGTCACAATCATTTTTCAAATCTGATGCTAATGCGAATTGTTTAGATGTGTATCCTTCAATATATAAGTTCTGCATTAACAGTTCACATAGAAGGTTTTTACCAGAGCGTGCAACTCCACTTATACCAACAACTATCATAACTAAACCTTTTTAGAAGGAGAACGGAAGATACAGGATTCGAACCTGTGGTGGATATTACTCCACACTTGCTTTCCAAGCAAGCACCTTAAACCACTCGGACAATCTTCCTTTCTCATTTATATTTATAGACTATGGAATCCTAAACTGTTCTCTTTTTCAAAAAACTCATTACTATAAGGTTTAACAGAAACATTAACAGTATTCATATAACCTTTGATGTAACTTGAAAATATAAAAACAAATGGAGGTGATTTAGTTTCTGTACCAAACCACTTTCTTGGTTTAGCCACCCAAATTGTCAACTCTTCATCTTTTTCATGAATCCAAGTTGCAAAATCAACATCAGGGACATTTGCAAATCTGGTTGTAAATATCTCAGTTCTACTTGTGGGTTTATGGGCCAATACTCTACCTAAAATTTTAGACTCAGGTGGTTTTAACATTTAAATCTCCTTATAGATTTCTTTATCAATTCATTCCACATTCTTTGTTTTTCCTGTTTGTTTGCATCATGCCACATTTCCCACCATTCATAAGTAGGTCTTATGTTATGAACTTCTTTGTGTAAATCCGAAACTTCTTCTTGATCAAAAGTGTAATTGTAAGACATTTCCACCACCAGTTAAGATACGTTCAAGTTACTCCATTTTTTCAACTTTTCTCTTTTTGCCAGAGCATATTGGTTTATCTGATTTCTATTTATTATACCATACTCTTCCAATAGATTTATCATACACATAAGGTCTCCGACTTCTTTTACAAGACTTCCTATTTCTTCATCATTCTGACCGAAACGGATAATCTTCGAAGCTTCAACAGATGCCTCTGCACACTCTTCCATAAAAATTACTAACAACTCTTCTTTTTCGTCGATGCTAACATTATTCACAATTAACTCCCATTATAAATAATAAGGTGAATACATTATTTCTTTTTGCCCTATTTGTCAAACATGCTTTCTGTGATCTGTACTTACAGTTCAAAAAAGTACCGCTTGATAAGACAAGGTATTTAGGTGAATGCCATTTACATTATTTTGACCATGCCATTCTAACCCTATTAGTTTCATACTTGTTTCTTGTTCCCCTTGAATATTGCTTTTTATTATCAGGTATTGATTATATTTTACACTGGCACATAGATTTTGTCAAGACTAAAATTATGAAATTATTTAAAATTTCGAATTCTTCTATGGTTTATTGGTTATTCCAAACGTTTGATCAGATTTTACACTATGGAACTTATTTGTTGTTGGTTTATATTGCTTCCTCACCTCAACACATCTTCGAAAAATTTATTTCTAACTTTCTTTAATCTTTTCAATTCATTGCAATTTGGATATGCTTTTTTTAGAAACCTGTACCTGTCATCTTTAATTCTAGTGAATCTGTGACCGTCAAAATTTGTTAAGAATATTGCCCACCCTCGTCTGGTGTAGTATATACTTAAACCAAATTCCCTCATAACTTTGAAGAATTCAGCACACTCTTCTCTGTCGGTTATAACTACAACTTTTTTATCTTCATGACAATACTCTGAAATTCTTTTAAGTACTGACAGATTAGACTTGGTAAAAAGTTCTTTCTTCCTCTCTGGTTTAAGTAGGCTGATCTTTTTTGATAGTTTTGCAAAAAATGTTTTCGGTTTCATTTTCTTAAAAATAGTAAATCCTCATCAGAGGATAGTTTTTTGTTAATTTGTCCGGGTGTTAATTTCTCACCATTAAATAAATCTATTCCTTGGTCTTTGAACATCTCTTCTACAAACTCAATACAGTTCCATTTACTGTAATCGTTAATGTCTTTTCTTTTGTAAAAAAAGAATAATGTTCTCCAATAGTCATACTTCCTGTGCATGTTTTTAAAAACAAAAGCTAAGATTTTTCTCATATCAACTTTTGGTGTGTTTTTGTGTATTCTTACATCCTTACCTTTTACATATTTTTCAAGTTCGAATAGTTGAATACCATTACTGTTCATTTCTATAATGATGTTTTTATAGGAATTGTGATTGAAATAGAAAGCAACATGATTCCATTTAGACCAAGTAAATAATTGAATAATTCTAGCAAATAATTTCTTTTCGGATACTGTTACAATTCCATATTCCATAGAATTATTTATAATACAACTTTACCTTCTTGTATCAGTCTCTGTCTGTTCTTTTCATGCTCTTCTCGGATTTCTTCTTTACTTTGCCCTAAGTATCTAACAGCATGACCCTCTGTACATAGAAGATCACCACAAGTCCCTGCTAAATCATATATGACGAAATCTCCAAGGATTCTTCCAAACTTACCTCTAACATCTTTAACACTTCTTAAAAGAATATCATCACTCATTGACAATATTTCTTCAAGTCTTTTTTTGGCAGCAAGTCCGAAAACTTTTTCAACCTTATCCTTGGTTCTTGATTCTGGGGTGTCAATACCATAAAGTCTGATTCTCTGTTTTTTCATCCAGACACCAAAACCTAAATCAATATCAACATCAACAGTATCACCGTCAACCACTCTTATGTTTGTAACTCTATATTCGTACAATCTTTATTCCAATTCCTAACTGCTAAATCATATGAAGGTGCTTTTTTTCCAGTCGCACCACAATCGTAACATTCAACATAATATTCTAAATATGGCATTGAGAATGAATAACCAGTTTGTTCTTCAAACTCTTCCCATTCAACTTCAAGATTACTGCTACCACATTTACACGTATGTAAATCATTACCCATAGTTACCATTCCATTTCTATGGTTTGACCAGTCATCTTTACAAAAACCATAACTGGAAATGCCAATAAGAAAAATACAACTGCTGCTATAAAACCAACAACCTCAATGTAAAAACCTAATAATTTTAGAAAATTCTTTTTCATTTAAAAAACCTTTGTAAATCTGTTTTCATAACATTACTTTTAGACCAATCTGTTTCAGAAAAAACCTTTCTCTTATACTTTTCAACATTCTTCTTATTGTGTTCTATCTCATCATAACAAAATGCTGGTTTCTCATCAACAGAACCCCAAGTGCATCTACCACTGGCATTCTTATCCCAAGATTGTATTTGCCATTCAAGATCATCGTTCTTTGGATAGTCTCTGTTCCACCCATACTCAGATAAGATATTTTCAGCTTTTCTTGTTAGTGGAAAAATATACCTAAACATTCTACCTCTAACTCTTTTCATTTTCTTTGATTTTAGAAAATCAGGAGTCAACCAGAATATTTTAGGTTTACCAACAAATTCAGCATTCTCTTTACAGAGTTTACTTGCTGTCCTTGGATGTATCTTCTCACCTGTTTCTGACATATAAACATCAGTCCAATACTTACCACCATAATAGAAGTTGGATGCTTGATAAACATATCCAACTTTACCCATTATTCCATCAGCCATAGTATAAAGAAAAAGTTTTCTGTCTTGTTCTTTATTTAGATTCCTATCTCTTGTTTTCAACCAATTGACAACACTCTTGATCATTTGTGATTCAGAATTTTTGGGTAAATCATCAGACATACACATTTTACCAATCTCATAGTAATCACCTGATTCAAATTCATGATTAGGAAACATTTTTCGAATAGTACCTTTTGGTTGAGTACCCCACCCAAGAGTGACAGCACCAACCATAATGTCATCAAGAAAAATACCTAACCAGTGTTTTGTCAATACTGGAAACACTGGTGAATAATGATACTTTTGAACAAACGTGTAGACGAACTCTTTTGACACTTCTTCAACCGAGAAGTTAACTTTTTTTAAACTCATAATATTATTATATCACATACCACTGACTAATACAATCTTACAAATATGTTCTAGTCTTTCTATATGCTCAAATGCTTGCCAAGGGGATTCTGCAATAGAAACAACTCCATGACCTTTAATACCTACAATATCACATTCCAAAGAACCATCATCTTTCAATCCAAGGTTCTCGTGACACCTATCTGCTAATTCTTGTGATATGGGTGGAACATCTGGAACAGACTTCCCAACCTTTGTATATCTTCCCAACTCTGGAAACTGTAAAACGAGTTTATCCAGTTCTATGCCTCTATGAAGGGCAGAAACAATATAAGTTGGGTGTAAGTGAACGACAACTCTACTACAATCACCAGAAATGTTTTTCTGAATACCGTAGTGTAATGGAGTTTCACCAGAGGGTGCTAAATTTGCTGATAGTGCAGTGTGTTCCAAAGTAACAAATTTATTGTTATCTTTATACAGTGAAACTTTTTTCCACATATCAGGGTCCAGCATAGGTTTTCTGATACCACTAGGAGTGATCCAGAAGTGTTCTCTGTCTCTATTTCTGACAGATATATTACCATCTCTTGATGTTATCCAATTGAGTTGATATGCCTTTTGCATTAACTCACAACAAGTCTTTAACATTTATTGCCTATCCCATTTCATCTTTATAGTGTAAACTACAACCATAATGATAGTAAACCACCAGAATAAAGTCAACACTATCCAATTTTTGAACAATGCTTTATCAACATCTTCTGGTGACATCTCTAATCTTTTTACCATATCATTTTTAATATCTTGTTTGATAAACAGTTGCCACCTGAGAAATAATCCCCAAATGACAATGTTTAAAATATAATACTCAACGAAAGTTTCCATTAGAACGGTATTTCCTCTTCCAGAAATTTGTTTGCTGCTTCTTTAACTTCTGATAAATTTTTATATTTACCTAAAATTACAGACTCTTCAGCTACACTATCTGCTTTATGAATTAATACAAAACAATCTTCACAACCAACAACTGATGTTGAACACTCAACTATCAATTGACCCATATCAGTTTTCCCTAATTTTAAAACCATTAACTATACCTTAAATAAAATGTAAGTAGATTCTTGTTCATCTAATGCTCCATCCATAGGGAAAAAATCTTTAGGTTTCATTCCAGAGAGATCATAAGCAATAGTTTCACTATGAGTCGATGTTTCAAACATATCTATGATATCCTGCCTTTCAATCATTAACATATTTGCTCTGGGTGAACTGGAAGCACCTATATCCACAAAATGAACATAAACATATATGTCGTCTTCTTTTTTAGGCATATCAATTTCCTATCGGTAATAAACCGTCCAATAAAAAGTTTGATCATTCACATCAACTTTACCTGTATGTGATTCAAACTCTTTGTAATAATCATGATTTTTGTTTTGAATGGAAATCATTTTGTCGAAATCTTTTTCTCTATAACAAGACAACTCAAAAACTTTTCCACCAGAAACGTCAAGAACTGTGTGGTGAATTTTATCCCAAATTTGATTGACTAATTTGGAATCTCTCATTTTTGCTTTCAACCCTCTTAAAAATTCAAAAGGGGTGTATCCATTAGTTTTTCTATTCCACTTTCTACACCTTGGACATGAGTAATATTGTCTACCAGTTGTAAAATCTCCAGAATTAAATTCAACACCACAGGATTCACAATTGCTAATCATTACTTTCCTCCATCATTTTTACCACTAATACCTTTTAACTGTGCTTCTAAATTTTGCCTTAATAGGTCCATGTTCTTTTTTGATTTTCTCATTCTATAATACTGCATAATAAAACTGATTACAAAGAAAGTCAACTCTGCTGCAAAGTTTGCTGCATAGATAACCAGAAAAACACTTAAAAAATCCCACTCCATACTATAATTCCTTTATACGTTTGCCTAATGCTTCTATATAAACGTTAAGCTTATTAATACTATTGTCTACACTAACTTTCATTAGTTTGACACCATCGTCACCTATATCTTTTCTCATTTTTCTGATATTATCGATATCTGATTTTTTCCAAACATTTATCATGCTCTTAATTCTAAAATTGGAAGGTTTCACATCTTGAATCAGAGATGGATTTTTAACAATAAGAAGGTCAAAGAGTCTATACAGATAAGCAATAAAATAACTCTGTTCAGTCTTAGCTTTGATCAATGTTTTGTAATCTTGAGTTGCAGACAACCCAAATTTCTCCATACCTTTTGCTTTCTTCATAAGGTCTTTTTCCAAAGCAAGACATATATCAATATCCTGAGCAAATATTTCTGAAATATATTTCTTAATTGGCACTTCTTCCATTTTCTTTAACCTTATCTTCTTTACTAATCTTCTTAGATTCTTTATTACAACTTTCTATTTTTTTTCTAACTTCTTCCCTATCAGTCCAATCACAATACGCATAACTGACTTTAATTGCCACAACAACTCCTACTTCAATATTTCATGTAACATTTTCTTTTTATCAACCATCTCAAAATACTTTTTTCTACCTATGATTGACATTCTCAATTTAATGTAGTGAATATCTGAAATTTCTATTATATTATAACCTATCTTGTCGTTTCTGTAAAGTATTTTTTTATCTATTGGGTCTATACTTAGACTTTCCCCCAAATAATGTATTTCATATTTTACTTGAAGTCTAGGATGTTCTTCAATATACTTTTTGAACTTACCTTGACTAGTAACCTTAGTTTCTGTAATATTGATTTCAACACTTAGGTCTTCAATATTTTTAACTATGTGGTCAACTAGTTCTTTTTCTAACTGCTCAACTTCTTCTGAAAGATTTTGTTTAGAACCCCCCATTAAAAATCCTTAGTTATGTATTTTATCCAAACTTTGGTTGGATATTGATGTTCCTGATAAAACTTTCTGAAATATAACCTATTACCTTGAACATATACATTCTCTACTGGTGTTTGATTATCGTCATCTAAAAAAACCTCAATAACATATGGATTTAAAATTTCAAAAGGTAATATCAATGTTTCATCATGATCAACATATCCATCTATCAACATTATAGGTTTCATAATAGTATTTAGGAGTGGAGATAAACCCCACTCCCATTATGAGTTTATTGTGATAGTTGTTCGAACAGAGCTAAAGCATCATCTGGATCAGACACTACTTCATCAACTGTTTCTGATGTTGAAGAGACTTGAACATCTTCAACTTCAACTACCTGTGTTGCGTCATTGTTTCTTGTTAAGGTTTGACCTCTACCTAAAACTTTGTCAAGTCTTGCTTTAAGTTGGTCATATGATTTGAATGAATCTGGTGATGTGAAACTTGATAGTGGTTTTATCTCATTGTAAACCTTTTCTAAGAAGTCCTCATCATCATGTAAAGCAGTTGTTCTATCGAAAGCAGAATCATCATAGTTTAGATAGTCACCTTTCATTTTCATTCGAATCTTGAAATTAGCACCAGACCACAAATCAAATGGGTCAATTGCTTCCTCATCTTCAAACTTAGGTGAGATTGCTTCTGTAATCTTGTTAAATATTGTTGTACCAAACTTATACAAGAAAACCTTACCTTCATTATCTGGGTTTGCTGGGTCTTTTACAACATAGATATTTGCATAGTAGGAAACATTTCTCTTCTGCTTTCTACCCTGTGCTTTTAATGCTTCATCACCAGAGTTGTATAGAGTCCCATTGAACTCATATACTGGATCTTTTTGACCGATAGTCGTTAGGGATTTTTCAATATACCATCCACCCGGACCTTGAAAGTAGTGAGAGAAAACCTTTACCCAAGGAAGTTCATCACTATCTTTTGATGGTAAGAATCGAATAACAGCAGAACCAATACCAGCATCTTGGTCAAATACAGGTTTCCAGTATTCCTCTTCTACATTACCACCTTTTGTTGAAATCGTTTCAAGTTGCGATTTCAATTTGTCAAAGTTGCTTTTTCTTTTTTTCTTTAAACTTGCAAAACTCATAATTTATTTCTCCTTAGAAATCATGTTACTTATATAATAACACACTATTTGTAATTCGTCAATACTAAATGAAAACTTTTTTTAATATTTTTTTATACTTCTCTTTTGATATGGACAAGAATGGTTTATACTTCCTTATCTTGAAGTGTAATTCTTTCCACATAAAATCATTTTCCATACTCTTATCCCAGTGTTGGAAATAACCTAAGACAATATCAATTATAATCAAAGTCTCTAAACAGATGTCATCTTTGATGTAGTGTTTTAGAATCAATGGGTGTGATTTAGACTTAACACCATTCTTGACAATAGAACACTTAAACATATCATTGAAAGGAACACCCAATTCTTTTAGAAAATACAAATCTTGTTCGAAATGATATGGTAAAGAACCTAACCTTGATCTCCATTGACTGTATATCTTATCATTCTCAACTCCAATAAATTGGTCTAATCTGAAATTGTTTTTTTCATAATGTGTGAACATACATACAAGGAAATTTGCGAACTCATCACCATACTTTTTTTCAAGTCTGAATATAAAGTTCTTTCCTCTTTTCTGGTCAATATCTCCAAACTTTCTCGTCTTACCTCTATACTTAAAAAAACAATAGTTTGTAGTAAAGTGTAATCTCAACGAATGGTAGAGTTTGAAATATTTTTCAAGGTTTCGATACTTATTTTGTTCAATCATACAGGAAGTTTAGAACTCTTCTTAATAAAGTTTAAACTCTTTGCTTCCATTTCCAATTTACTTTTTAGGTTTGGGGATACTAATTTAGACACCCTATCTGGTTCTAAACCTGTATCTTCACAGTATTCTAGAATAGCTTCCAACCATCCAATGTCATGTTGATATACTCGGTTTTCAATCTCTTGGAAGAAGTCTTCCATGTTTTCCTGTAATGTTTTGTTTTGTCGCATTTTACCTCATTTTTCTAAAAAAGATTGTAAAGAGTTTGCTTCTGGGGCAACCTCATAATTTGATATAAGAAGTTCGGTCTTCTTATTGTTTTTTCTATGAACCATTGAATACTGTAAAAGAAATTCTTTTTGGTAGAAGTTCTTATACCTTTCAACTAACCAATCATTAACATTATAAGTTATCATAAATTTGTGTTTACATTCCTCAACATCTTTGGCAAATCTTACATGGCAAAAGTCTGAATGCATCTTTCTATCAGTCCCATAAAGAAATGATTTAATATCATAAGGTGGATCAAGAAACACAAACACGTCTTCACCTTGCTCTTTCATTAGTTCAGAGTAGTCAAGGTTTGTTATTTTCCAGTTCTGTATTATACTAGAATATACTGGAAGTTTTTTAATACCAACTTGGGAAAAATTACTCTTTGATGCTTGAACAGAGAATGTAGAGTTTTCTGTAAGTCCTGAATATGAACACTTGTTTAGAATAAAAAATGAAACTGCTTGGTCAACACCTTCTAATTGAGATATTTTCAATTTGTGATCATCAAAAAGTTTCCTATGTTCAACATCATTACCTTCAACACTCTTTTTAATTTCCAAAAGTTTATATGAAAGTTCGTTTCCATTATCTCTTAATTGGGTCCAGAAGTTGTAAAGATATACATATTTGTCATTAACCCAAACAGGCATTTGAGGAAAATTCTGAGAAACCATTAATGCGACAGAACCACCCCCAATGAAGGGTTCTCTATATTCACTAAAAGATGGAAACCAAGGAGCAAGTGTTTTCAATGCTTTTGACTTACCACCCGGATATCTCAAACAAGTCTTGTATGGGTATTGTTTCATATTACACCTCTAGGATTGATTATAATACTCTTTAATGCGATTGTCAAGTTTTTTGACATAATCCTTCACATTCTTTTCAAACACTTGTATTTGACCATCTCTGACGCACACAAGGATTCTTATGTTATCAATCAGTTTTCCAGTCCTCTCATAGAATGCGTATGAATAAAAGGTTGCCTGTAAAAAGTAATCTTCAATCCACTCTTCCTTTTTAGGTTTCTTTGCATTCTTGAAATCAATAATAGCAGGGACACCATCAAACTCAGCAATACAATCCACTCTTCCAGCAATCTTCAAGTTGTCTGAATAAAGAGCAGTTTCCAAAGCAATCACATTGTCAATTCTATCTAAAAGGTTTTTGAAACTCTTGAACATCCACTTATCCATATTAGATAGATTCGAAATATGGTCCTGAGTCATTTCGTTCTTCAAATACTTTTCTGAATTGTCATGTAGATTATTACCAATTGTTCTAGCAACTCTGGATATTCTCTCTGCTTCTTTTTCACCAACTCTTTTCTTCCATGCTTCAATTGCTGGATTTACCTTTGATGAGAGGATTGTGGTGATTGAAGGATATGAATTACCTTCTGGTGTTAGATACTGACGCTTACCATCTGTGTTTGTCATTGATTCAAGATCAGAATATCCCAAATCAACATTCTGGTGTTTAAACTTTTTCATATTTTAATTATAGTTTATTTTTTAACGAATGTCAATACTTTTTCTAAAATTTTTAATATTTCTACTTTTAGGAGGAATTTATTTCTTTTTATTTTCTCTGGAAGACTTTCCAAATATCTAAGAGTAGATATGACCACGAACACACAGAATGTCCAACCAACTATAACTACAACTAAAAACAACCATCTGATAAGATCGATAAAAAATTTAAAGGAATCCACTAATACTTTGGATAATAAATTAAATGATTTTTTAACCTTGTCAACATCCATCTTAAAACAATTTTATCTTATCTAAAAAACCTTTTGATTCATCTTCTTCTTGAATCTTTTGTTCATAGTGTTCTATGTTGTCTCTCCAAAACTCAGTATACTCATCTGGTAAATCGTTTTTAGCAAGAATATATTCTCTCACTAGTCCAGACCTTACAATATCATCTTGGTCAAACTCCATCATACTGAAAGACTTCATCTTATAGAGAATGTCCATAAATTCTGTTATTCCAGTTTTTCTACCCAAATCAGATTGATTGAAGTCTCCACAGAAAAGCAGTCTACAATTATTACCAGACCTTGTGATAATAGAATCTAATTCATGGAAGGTCATATTCTGACACTCATCAACAATAACAATAGCATTCTCAAAAGTCAAACCCCTGACAAAAGATGTTGTAGCAAATTCAATCTTACCTGCATCTTTCAAATCTTCATAGGCATTCTTGTTTATAAAGAGTTCTGTGCAGATATTACTGTAAGGCATTTCATACACATTTGTTTTCTCTTCAATATTTCCCGGTAAAAAACCAATGTCTCTTGTGGGGACCACCGAACGAATAACAATAATCCTTCTTGCTTTGGAATTACCCGAAAGAATTTCATTTAGAGACAAATACATTGCCATGAATGTTTTACCTGTACCTGCCATTCCATGTAAACAGAAGTTCTTACCTTTGTGATATTGTTCAAAAGTAATTTGTTGCTTTTCGGTTTTTGGTTGAATGTCAGATAGTCGCAAATCCATTTTAGGTTTCTCTTTAATGATTGGTTTAGATTTAGAAGTTTTTGTTATTTTTGGTTTTTTCGGCATCTCTTTATCTTAGTTTCATACCACCATTGGGATGGTTTTTCTTTATGTTTTTAAGAAGTTGTTTAAATCCATCATCAATTTTTTTAACACCTAAATGTACTGGGTCTCCAATTTTAACTGAACTACTCCCAAAAGACATCTCAACTTCTGTTGATCCACATTCTGGACATTCACTAGGTTCATTTCTCTTTGCAATTGTTCTATATTGCTCAAATACATT
>Ga0213859_10000547_pt1 | contig 17132 bp, 22 predicted proteins | sample PICome_2_FD_160133 | JGI IMG/M metagenome (GOLD analysis project Ga0213859, IMG submission 160133) | Coastal seawater microbial communities near Pivers Island, North Carolina, United States - PICO304 | ecosystem: Environmental > Aquatic > Marine > Coastal | place: USA: North Carolina... | reverse complement strand
TGGAGGTTAAAGAGTGAATTTTCTACAGGATGTAGCAAAGGAGATTGGTAATGAGTATGCAGGACTTGTCAGTGATGGTGTCGCAGCAGGAGACACTTCTGATTTCATTGATACTGGTAGTTACATTTTCAATGCTTTGGTTAGCGGTTCAATCTATGGAGGTGTCCCCTCAAATAAGATCACCGCTATCGCTGGTGAGTCTTCTACTGGCAAGACTTTCTTTTGTCTTGGGATTGTCCAGCATTTTCTTGACAGCAATCCCGATGCTGGGGTAATTTATTTTGAATCTGAGTCTGCTATTTCTAAGCAGATGATTGAAGACCGTGGCATTGCATCTGATCGTATGATGATTGTGCCTGTTGCAACCATCGAACAATTCCGAACTCAGTCCTGTCGTATTCTCGACAAATATATGGAACAAGATGTTGCGGATCGTAAACCTCTGATGTTTGTCCTGGATTTTCTGGGTATGCTCTCTACAGAGAAGGAGATCGCTGATGTTGCAGCGGATAAGCAGGTTCGTGACATGACTAAGAGTCAGTTGATCAAGGGTGCCTTCCGTGTGCTAACGCTCAAATTAGGTAAAGCAAACGTCCCAATGCTCGTTACTAATCATACATATGATGTAATCGGAAGTTATATTCCCACAAAAGAAATGGGAGGTGGAAGTGGACTCAAGTACGCTTCATCAACAATTATATATCTATCAAAGAAGAAGGAAAAGGACGGTACAGAGGTTGTTGGCAATATTATCAAATGCAAAGCACAAAAATCTCGACTAACAAAGGAGAACTCGCAAGTTGAAACACGTCTTTATTACGACCGTGGACTTGACAGGTATTACGGACTACTGGAATTGGGTGAGAAATACGGAGTCTTCACCAAGCGTGGGAATCGCATCGTCGTTGGTGAATCTACTGTTTATCCTAAGTCTATTCTCTCTGATCCGCAGAAGTATTTCACCCCCGAAGTGATGCAAGCATTGGATGAAGCAGCGGCTCAGGAGTTCCGTTATGGGAACTGACCTTAAAGATTACATCAAAACTTATGATTCAGTTTTTACTAGAGATTTTTGTGACGCTACAATTGAAGCGTTTTCAAAATCCAACAGCGTCTATCTTGATAGAGAGCAGCGACCTTCCTTCTCGGAACTGAATATCTCTCAGGCATTCATGTCTCAGGATCCTCTTTGGATGGGGATTCAAGCACAACTAAGTCAGGATCTCATTCCTGTCTTAGAAAAATATGTCAACGATGTTGACATGATTCCAGACTTCCCTTCAAAGTATGGGTATGAAGAGTTCCGTATGAAAAAATATGAGAACAATGAATATGATCAATTCAAACCCCATGTCGATGTTGGAGACCATGCTACTGCAAAAAGATTTCTAGTCATCTTCTTATATTTGAATGATGTTGCTGAAGGTGGAGAAACAGACTTTCCTAAATTAAACTACTCAATTAAACCTGAGTGTGGTAAAGTATTGGTATTCCCACCCACTTGGCAGTACAGACATGCAGGAAAATCTCCTGTTTCAAATGACAAGTATATCGTAGGAACTTATCTGCACTATCAATGAATCTAGAAGTCACGATCCTGAGCAATCTCATCTACAATGATGCTTTTGCAAGAAAAGTTTTACCTTTTTTGAAGGTAGATTATTTTACAGACAGATCTCATAAGGTTATCTTTTTGGAGATTCATGAATATATCACACAGTATGATGCGTTACCATCTCTTAACGCAATTGGTATAGAATGTCAGGAACGAACCGACTTAAATGAAGATCAGTTCAAAGATGTTATTCAAGTTTTAAATGTCCTTTCCGATGATCCCACAGACCACGATTGGCTCCTTGATACTACGGAGAAGTGGTGTCAAGAGCGTGCGATCTACTTATCTCTTATGGAATCTGTCAAGATTGCTGACGGTCAAGATACCAAAAGGGATAAAGGTGCTATTCCTTCGATTCTTTCGGAGGCACTAGGCGTATCCTTTGACCAAAATATTGGTCATGATTATATGACAAACGCCGAAGAGCGTTTTGATTTTTATCATAAGAAGGAAGATAAGATTCCTTTTGATCTAGAGTTTTTCAATAAGATTACCAAAGGTGGACTTGTTAATAAATCTCTTAATGTTGCCTTGGCAGGCACAGGTGTTGGTAAGTCTTTGTTCATGTGTCACGTTGCTGCTGCTGCTTTGCTCCAAGGTAAGAACGTTTTGTACATTACTTGTGAGATGGCAGAAGAAAAGATTGCTGAACGTATTGATGCTAATCTCCTGAATGTTCCTATTCAGAAACTAGTTGATATGCCTAAGTCAATGTTTCAAAACAAGATCAAGAATCTTGGTAAAAAGACACAGGGCAAACTTATAATTAAAGAGTATCCCACTGCAAGTGCTCACGTTGGACACTTCCGTTCTCTCCTCAGCGATCTCTCACTTAAGAAGTCATTTAGACCTGACATTATTTTTGTTGATTACCTTAATATATGTGCTTCCGAACGGTATCGCCAGGGCGGCACTGTCAATTCATATAGCTATATTAAGTCTATTGCAGAGGAGCTTAGAGGGTTGGCTTGCGAAGCCAAGGTCCCTATCGTATCTGCCACCCAGACCACTCGTTCTGGTTATGGTAGCACTGATGTGGACCTTACTGATACTAGTGAGTCCTTTGGGTTGCCTGCTACTGCTGATCTTATGTTTGCCCTTATCTCTACTGAGGAACTTGAGGGTATGAATCAAATCATGGTCAAGCAACTTAAGAACAGATACAATGATCCGACAATGAACAAAAGGTTCTGTTTAGGTATTGACAGAGCGAAGATGAGGCTGTATGATGTTGAGGAATCTGCTCAGGATGATCTTCAAGATTCTGGGCAGGAAAGCGAGAAAGTCGATCTCGTAAAACGATTCACAGCAAAGAAAACCTTTCAAGATCTAAAGTATGATTGATCCAATTAAGTATGCATCATTTGTCAATGCGGTCACGTCGCTTCAAAGCAAAGAACACGAAGCATTCATTTATCGTCTTCAAGAGCTTGAAGGTCAGGGATTTCCTTCCGAGCGACTGCTTACTGCTGCTGTAGGAATGTCTGCTGAAGCAGGTGAATTCACTGAGGTGGTAAAGAAGATTGTTTTTCAAGGCAAACCTGTCAATGAAGATAATCTGTTTCATCTGAAGCGCGAACTTGGCGACATCATGTGGTATGTCATGCAGGCATGTATGGGACTAGAAACTTGTCTCGATGAAATTATTGAGATGAATGTTGAGAAACTTGCATCTCGTTATCCTGATGGTGCCTTTGATGTTCACTTCTCTGAAAACCGTAAAGCAGGAGATGTATGACTGAAGAGAAATCTTCTTTCGATGGGTTGACTGTCGATGTTAATGATGACGGTACATTTACAGTAGAATGGGATGAAAATGATCCTCGATATTCTATCTTCAAAGGACTATCTGAGGAGCAAGTTCAAGCAATGATTCAACATGGTCTACAAGAAATTATCAACCGAGAGGAAATTCATGACTAAACGAACAACAACTATTGGTAGCGACACCTGGGAATGGGATGAAACTCCTGAAGTTACTAAAGCAGTAGCAAGGTTGCATGAAACTATTCGTGAACTTGAAAAAAAGAATGCTAAAAAAGGTGGTGATTATGGAGTCGGTAAATGAAACTACTAACACTTGAAGACTATCAAAAAGCAGGAGAAACATTTTGGCCAAAGTATTGGTATGTTGCTAATGAACTTGGTGAAGATGCAAAACCCGAGCAAGTTTTGAAAGTAATGGAAGCAGTAGGTGGTCTTGCACTGAAACTTGCATTAGAGAAAAAAGAAGGACCATTTGGATTTAACAAAAAAGAGGAGGGTGAAAATGGTGGGGAATCTTGAACCTGATGAAAACGTCATGGATGACTCTCTGATTGCAAGTCGCAAATCTGCTGCTGTGATGAAAGCATTGCATGATGACATCAAAGATACTATTGCAAAACTTGGATGGGATTGTTATGATGATGTAGTTGTAGAGGTTGGCGGCACGTCAGTCTATATGATTGATGGTGCTGGCACTAAGTGGGCACCTAAGAAAGGCACCCGTAAGTACAACAAAGATGCATTTATTGTAATCAAAAACCGTTCACGAAACCCAACTGTTCCTTCTATTAACGATGACCCAGAACGACTCCAACATCATTCCAAGGTGGAAGCAAGCGAGCAACAAAGCGATAGCGGAAAATCTTCTGACGAGCATAGCGGAGCTGGTTGATGGAAGATGGTATCGAACCGAAACCCTTGACCACACAGGAAAAAGAACCCGACGATACATTATTGAATCCGACATTACCGAAGAACCCGATAGTTCCGAGTCTGATGTTTCTGGGAGTGATAGCAGCGACACTTAGTGTGATCGTTGCTGGTTACTTTAAGGGTAACATGCATATTGAGGCAGTATGGAAAACTCTTCACAGTTAATAAATAGTCAAAAAGGATATGGCAGTTCTCTCTAGTACATCTCCTGGTCAGTTAAGTAAATATGTTATTCCAACTGTAGAGTCAATTAATAGTGGCAGAGTTTCTACTGCCACTAAAACTTATACCCTAAAGAAAGGTCCTGAAAACGAAGAAGCAGTGAAAGCATTTCTTCAGTTGGGTATGGGTGGTAGTAGAACTCAAAAAGATGCTCTCAATATTGTTCTTCAAACAACTGATAGCAGAAATACAGAAATTAGAATTGGTAGTCTCAACAAACCCAACATCAAGTATAACCTTGGTGACATGGCGGAGGGTGTTGTTGGTGCTGCCATTTGTGCTAGGTTTATATACAAGAATAGAAATATTACTGCGCGGCAAGTGTATGGTGTTTTAAGATCTATGGGAGCACCAACAAACTATCCTGGTAAAAAAGGTAAGCAAGTTGAGAAGACATTTAAGTCTGCTAATTTAAATCCTAAGATTATGGATGATGTCAGGTTGTTTATTTCTCTGGCGGAAGTTAATATGGTAGCGTTACTTTCTAGGGGTAATGAAAATCTCTTGAAAGAATATGTTGAGTCTGCAGTTAAGTATGCTAATAGTCCTAACGTAACCAAGTGGTCTAAACTTGTTTATGAGAACAATCGATATGATAAAATTGAAGTATTATCTGATGGTCTTGGTGGTCAACGCTCTACAAAAGTTGACGTTAGTGTAAAGATTACAAATGACAAAGGTAAGTTGATGCCTGTTGATATTTTAGTTTCTTTGAAGGCAGGTGATGTAAAACAGTTTGGTCAGGTATCGGGTGCTGAGTTTGTTAAACAGCAAGATCTTTGGGGTAGATTATTTGGTTACGATGCTTCTATCAAAGGTCTTGAGGAGAAGTACACAGATTTGATGTTTATGAAAAAGAAACCTGATGAAGCAGTTTCTTTAGTATATGAATTTGTCAATAGAAAATTGAATGGAGATTTACAAGACCAACCAGATAAAATTCTTAGAAACTTAGCGAACGCAATTAATTATTTTGCTACCTTGAATGAAGAAAATGTGACACTTTTACAGGTCGGTCAAAATAGAGCAAAGGTTTATAAGTTCGACGATATCTATAATAGAATAAAGGGGAAAAAATATGAATCGAAGATTGTAAGGGGTAAGAGTAATCTTCCTACAATATTAATTGAGAGTGACGGTAAACCCTTGATTCAATTTCGTGTGAAACAAGAATTTAAAAACGACGGTAGTCCTTACGTTAGAAACTATATTGAGAAGCAGAAGCTCATGGCAGAACTCCTGGGCGAGACACTTTGAGAACTGTCTATAATCATGTGTGAATCAACTTTGAGATGCTATAATAATGGCATAGAGACAGAGGAATCCTTGCCCAACACTCACCTAGATCACCTGGAAGATCTCATCTTCACGGGTCGTGGTCAGTTGCTCGATGCTCTCCGTGAGATCTATTCTGGTGTTCGTCTCTCTGTAAAGTGGGACGGTGCTCCTGCTATTGTTTTCGGTACTGATCCTCGTAATGGCAAATTTTTCGTGGGAACAAAGTCAGTCTTCAACAAAGTCAAAGTCAAAATCTGCTACGACCAAGAAGACATCGACAAATATTATAAGGGGGCTGTTGCGGACATCCTTCGTTTATGTCTGCGCCATCTGCCTCGCCTCTCTAGCATTATCCAAGCTGATTGGATCGGGGTCGGTGGGGGCAGTGTTTACTGCCCTAATACTGTGGAGTATCGCTTTCCCTCTAAAACTCGTCGCGATATTATCCTTGCTCCACATACTTACTATGACGAAATTTCTCCGAATGCTGTGGGGCGGGGCGGCGTTAGTATTCCTTCTGCATTTGGCACTCAGTTCCTAGGACCCGAAGAAGCACATGCAGTGCTCCGTAAGAAGGTAGGATTCAACTGGGTTCAATTCATGTATCGTCTTGCCCGTTGCAAGGTGCCTAGCGAGAAGGCACGTCCTCATATTCTCAAGCATATCAACAAATTTATTCGTGCTGGATCTCTTCCAAGTCCTGACGTAATCTACTCTACGTTAGATGATAAATATAAATGTGAAGTCAACGTGACAACACTTAAAGTGTGGCACATGATTTTCCAACTGAAACAGCGTCTACTCGATGCTATTGTTGTTAATGGAACAGTTGATTGCTACATCGATGGACAACCTTCTCAGCACGAAGGGTTTGTAACTGTTTCTGACAACCCAGTAAAACTGGTAGACCGACTGACTTTTAGTAAAGCAAACTTCAACCTTAGTAAAAATTGGACGAATGAAAAAGTTTAGTGCTTTTCTAAACGAAGCCGAAAGATCGTTCGCAGCAAAGTCTGCAGAAAAATTAAACCTTAAGCATATTGGTTACGGTAGATACGCAGACCCTTCGGGGAATGTAACCCATATGAGTAAGGATGGAAAGCTTGTAAAACTATCACCAGGACAACAACCAGAGGTATCGCAGCAGAATGGAGGAGAAGAAACTGCAGATGGCTCGGGTGCGGTCGATAAAGGCGCAATATCTATTACATTTGGAAGATTTAATCCACCTACTGTTGGGCACGAGAAGCTTCTGGACACAGTAGCAAAAGAGGCAAAATCAAGTGGAGGAGAGTATAGAATATACCCCTCAAGGTCGCAGGATCCTAAGAAGAATCCCCTGGACCCAGGGACGAAAATTAAATATATGCGTGCGTCGTATCCTGATCACTCTAACGCGATTGTCGATAGCGACGATATGCGTACTATTTTTGATGTTCTCAGCGCCCTCGATGCTGACGGGTATAGCTCAGTTAATATTGTGGTGGGAGGCGACAGGGTTTCTGAGTTCAATTCGCTCGCAACAAAATACAACGGCAAGTTATACACATTCGATGATATCAAAGTAACATCTGCAGGTGGACGTGATCCTGATGCTGATGGTGTGGAGGGTATGTCTGCATCTAAGATGCGTAAGGCAGCAGTAGAAGGTGACTTTGAAACATTTAGTGACGGATTAGGTAAAGGATTATCCAAGAAAGATCGAGAGGGATTATACTTAACTCTCCGAACTGCAATGCAAGTTGAAGAGTCTTATGAAGATTTCGCTGAAGCATCCTATTACCTCTATGAGATTGCACCAAAACTGGACGAAACAGGTTTACGCGAAGCATACTTCTCTGGAGGTATGTTTGAAGTTGGAACTTTCGTAGAAAATGTTAACACGGGGATCCTTGGTAAAGTCGTTAGTTGTGGTAGCAATTATGTCATCTATATTGATGAGCATGATAATGTATTTCGTTCCTGGTTGAAAGACCTGATAGAGAAAAATGATGTATTTGGATTTGATTACACACCAGCAGGTGAAGTTGGAACTACAGAATTAGATACATACATGAGAAAACTCACCCCTGGTGAATTCATTCGCAAGATAAATAAAAAGGACAAGGTTACCAAGTAAGATGAACTTAAACGATTTACCTGATATGTCTGATGCACTTAAAAAGGTGCAGCAGTTCGACGAAAAGAAAAAATTAGATCCCGTTGGTAAAGAAGACGACGACGTTAATAATGACGGGAAGGTAGATAGCAGCGACTCTTATCTTAAGAACCGACGCAAGACAGTAAAGGCGGCGATTGCTAAAGAAGCGTACACCGTCACCAATGCTGACAAGAAAGGTAATACTAAAGCATACCAGAACTATAAAGCAGGTATGAAGGGTAAGGACGGCAAACCTCTCTACAAGGCTGCCGATCATATGAAGGAAGAGGAGCAGATCGATGAGATGATGCCTATCAGTATGATGAGAAATATGGGAATGAGTGGTAGTCAAATGGGTATTAAAACTGGTGGTGGTAATCCCCTTGGACTTACTGGCAGCAGAACTAGTGCTGGTGGTGGTAAAACATTTACTACCAACCATGCACTTTTACAGAGAGCTCCTGCTCGATACATTAGCGGATCTGTTCCTGGTAAGTCTAAGGGCGGTAAAGTCAAGGCAAAAACCCGTAAGGAAGCATTTGCATTCTCTCTGGCAGAACTAGAGGAACTGGTTCTTCATCAAGAAGAGATTGATGCTCTGACCGATCAGCAACTGGTTGACTTCTTTGTAGAAGCAATTCAAGAACTTGCTGTCGATGAAGAGGATCTGCTAGAAATCTGTGAAGAACTGGAAGCAGTAGAACTTCTGGATGAAGCAAGTGACAAGTATTATGATTCTGCAGTGAAGTCATCCAAGGATGCTGCTAAGAAGTTGAAAGGATCGCGCATGGAGCGTATGAAGGGTGCTGCTAAGAAAGCAGCAGGTGTAGTCAAGGCAGGCGTCAAGGGTGCTGCTAAGAAGGCAATTGGTGCAGGTGCTCGTGCCGCTGGTCATGCCAAGGGTGAGTTTGAAGCAGCTCGTATCAAGTCGAAGCGTGCAGCAATGTCTCGTCCCGAGAAGAAGAAAGAAGCACCTAAGAGTGATGACGATGGTACAGGTGGTAAGTTAGACGCACTGCTGAAGGATACCAGAGGCACCTCCAGTAGCAGTTCTTCCTCTGGTGGTGGCGGGGAAAGAGACGCAGGTTCTGAAGCAAGAGAGCGTCTCAAGTCTAAGAAGAAGGGTCCTGGTCTTCTCAGTAAAATCGGTAGTGCAGTTAAGAAGGGTCTGAAGAAAGCGGTTGGCAAGACTGCTCGTGCCGTATCTAGCGGTAGTGACAAACTTGCTAAGCGTATGAATGAGGACTACGATAAGATTGCACATCTGCATGAGTCTGGTTTGTTCTCTATCGAAGAGATCGAGAACGTTATCGAAGAGGGTTATAAGCCCATCGATAAAAAGAAAGAAAACAAGATGTATCGCAGAGCAGGTAACCTGAGTCGTGAAGCACTTAGTAAAGGAATGAGTACTAAGGAAGGTTCTAAGGCACAGGATAAGTCTGGTAAGATTGTAAGCGCAATTTCTCGTCAAAAAGAGAAAGAGCGTTTCGATAAAATGGTAGACCATGACGCGAGGAAATGATGTTATCGTTCAATCAACTACAAGAAAAGAAAACCAAGATCAAGATCAATCCTAAAAAGGATGATGTCATGGAAGGTTCTTGCGGATCCTACTCTAAGGGTGGTGAAGTAAAGAAAAACCATGGTGAGGATTGCGATTGCACCAAGTGTGATAAAAAACGTCGCAAAGAAGATCTTGGTGATGAAAAAACAGTATCTACGGAGGCACTAGCTTATGACAGTCAGGAAGAAGTTTCAGAAGAAGGCAATCAAGAAATCGCAGAAACTGAAACTAAAACCCTCCTGACATTTGAAGAACTTCAGTACGCGAAGACTTTGAATGAAGAACAACTTCAGGAATTCCTTAAAGGTCTTTTTGGTGGCGCTAGTAAAGTTCCAAATACCGCAACACCTTCTCCTTCTCAAAGGGCAGTTAGTGGATTACAAAATCAAGCACGTCAGGGTAATCTGATGGGTAGTGGTATGATTGCTAACACTGCACAGAAGATGATGAATCGTCGTGATCAGCAGGCAGCAATGATGAAGCAATTGCTTGGTCGTTCTAAAGGTGGTCCTGTCAAGAAAGTCAAGAAAGTCAAGAAAGAAGAAGTTGAATTGGTAAATGAAATGCCTTTACCTGGAGCAGGTAAGCAGGGTGCAAGCGTTGGTTCTTCTTCGGGTGGTGGTCCTCGTGTTGGGGGAACTCCCGCTAATGCATCTACCGCTGCATTGGCACTTGGTAGATCAAAAGGTGGTCTTGTCAAGAAGAAAAAATCTTATAAGGAATCATTAGAAATCTTTGAGAAAAAGAAGGAACTGTCGATCGATGATCAGATGAAAATCTCTAGGGAGTACAATAGAAAGTCTCCTGAAGAGAAGAAGGCAGCAAACAAAAAAGCAATGGGCGATATCAAGAAGGTTGCTCCTAAAAAGGACACCAGAACAGACGCTCAAAAAATGACTGATGCCACTGGTCCTCGTCCTGGTTCTCGCTACAGAGGTGACTGATGACTAACGAAGAGTTAAAACATCTGGAGAAAGAAAAGGAACATAAAGAACGTGACGCTCGCATGAAATATGGCAAGCGTTACAAAGATGTTCTTAAGAGGCAAAAGGAAGCAAAGGATAGACTTCATCATGACACCAGAACCAAAGGTGTTCGTTTCTATGATAAGAAAGGTTCTGGTTACATGAAGGATGGAGTGAAAAAATATGATTGAGCCTATATAAGGTAGACCCCTTATTAGGATAAAATCATGTTAGCATTCTTACTTCCTCTCGCTAAAAAAGTTGTAGCGGATGCAGTATCGCGTATTCCTGATGACGCGGAACTAGGAGAAAAATTGATCGATATCTGCATCTTGGTTCTAGAGAAAGCAGTTAAACTCACGAAGACAACCGCTGATGATAAGCTGTTAGAAGCAGTGAAGGCAGCACTTGTCACTCGTGACGGCGAATAATTTATAAATAACTAAACGGAATACAACGTCGGAGAAACAATGTCTTTATACGGAAGAGTTGACTCCACTGCTAACCAGACCGCTGTCGGTCTTACTATTGGTAACAGCGGTGGGTCAGTTACAAAAACAATCGTCTTTTGTGACGAAACAGAAGCAGCGTTAGCAGCAAACAAAGGTCGTGGTATCACAGCACCTGGTTGGTGGGCATATCACACATATACAGATTCTTCTGGTGCAACTCGCCACAGAGCAGAGCATCTTATGTCTCTGACTAATCCTGAAGCGAACGCTGATGAGACCCTGGCTGATGACACAATCGCAGCAGATGCAGCGAACACCATCACGCTCAGCACCAACAACACCGACAAGACTACTTCTTCTGGTGCAGCAACCTTCCTGGTCGCAGCATCCGTTACCAACTCTGGTACCGCAACCTTCCAATGGCAGAAGAGACTTACCTCTACTGGTAGATTCTCTAACGTGTCTGGTGCAACCAGCACATCTCTGGCACTCACAGGTCAGACTGCGGCAGAGGACGGCAACCAGTATCGTGTTAAGGTCAACTCTAACAACGGTGCTCCTGAAGTAATCTCCGACGTAGCAACACTGACATTTGGTGACTGATGAGATTTGACGAACTGAACGAATCCAATTACGTTCTGTTCGCCGTTAAGCATTATGAAAATCCTCACTGTGTTACCAGAGAGGATTTTGATGAAGATGTAAAACGTTTCAAATATTTGAAGCGGTTACTTAAACGTTATATTAGAGGGGGTCCGCTGAGGACCCATCTCATTATCAATCATCTTATCATTCTTTATAATGTTTTTGGTGAAGCAGCAACGCCTCTGTTGTTCTATAAGTTTGAACAAGAATATTGGTCTATCTTAAAAACATTCTTAGTGTATTTGAATAAATACCCTGTAGGATGTATTCCTGAGTTACAAATTAGAGAAGATATCTTAGAAGAGTTGGAGCAACTATGAAGGAAGAAATGATGACAACTGGTTTCACTGGTGCGGATGCGGCAGAAGGTCCTACCGCTGGATATGATCCTGTCATGAAATTTCGCAAGAAAGTGAAGAAGAGTAAGGATGACAAGAAACTTGTTATGCCTGGTAATAAACTTGGTGAGTCTAAAGAGAATCCAACAGAACCTTCTAAACTGTATCAATATAAAGTTAATATTCCCGAAGTTGGTGAGACTGTAGTTTATGCTAACTCACCTGCAGAATTGCAGAGAAAACTTCGTATGATTATTATGCCTGCTCACAGGAAAGATATTAAGATTGAAAGAATTATGCCCGCTGCTGCTGGCAAACTGTTTATGGATAAGCGTATGAAGCATATGCGTAATGTGAAAGAAGAAGTGAGTGCTGATGAAGGCGCTCTGAAGAAACAAGCATCAGATAAAGTTGCTGTAGAAAGAAAGAAAATTGCTCTCAAAAAGCAAGAACTGCAAAAACAGTTACAACAAAAAACTGCTATGCTTAAGAAACAAGCAAGGGCGGGAGTAGAACAAGACGCAACACGCTGATGGCATTCGGATTTGGAAAACTTGCAGTACTAGAATCTAAACTTGACATCTACGAGGATCTTTCTAAAGAGATGTTGGACAAGTTGGAACGTGCTGTAGGCACTATTTCCGAGAACAGTAATAAGATTGCTATAATTTTAGAGAGACACGAGACAAGATTAGATGAGGGTGATAAGTCTAATCAACTCATCATTAAGATGATCGAAGAATTAAAACAAACTCATGAGAAGGATAATGAAGTCCTTCATGAAAGAATTTCTCAGGTTCAAAAGAAAGTAGATGTCAACGCTAAGTTTGTAATTGGTGCAGGTGCTGTTCTAGCGACACTGATAGCAGTGTTACAGGTTGTCCCTCCAATTGTTGACACGTTGACAAACATAGAAAAGAGTAGTAATATAGACTCAACGGCAGTCTATACTATTGTCTAATTTTGTTGATGCACATTACGTCAATCTTCTTTCTGGGCGTCTAGATAAGTTTGTAAGAAAGAAAGATGATCTATATAACTTTCGCTGTCCTTATTGTGGTGACTCACAGAAGCACAAGAATAAGGCGCGAGGTTATTTTTTTCGTCTGAAACAGGATATGGTATTCAAATGCCATAACTGTGGCGTAGGAAGAACGCTGCCAAATTTTCTCAAAGACAATGCTCCTGATCTCCATGACGAATACATCATGGAACGCTATAAGTCTGGAACTACAGGTAAAGGATCATATGTTCCCAAACCAAAATTTGAAAAACCTAAGTTCAAGAAAAGGGGTCAGTTGCGAAGCATCTCTGAACTAAATAGTGATCACCCAGCAACAGGATATCTACTTGGCAGACAAATCCCTAAACAATTTTTTGAAGAAATTTACTACACAGAAAGATTCTGTACATGGGTTAACACACAAAAACCATGTTTTGAAGAGGTCTCTCGCGATCACCCTAGAATCATTATCCCGTTCATCGATGAAAACGGTGAATGGTTTGGATTCCAAGGACGATCCCTCAGACCAAACGACAAACTCCGATACATAACCATCATGTTGGATGAGTCTAGAACTAAGGTATACGGTCTCAACAGAGTTAACTACAGCAAAACTGTATACGTTACTGAAGGACCATTCGATAGTCTATACATAGATAACGCGATTGCAATGGCAGGAGCGGATGTAGATTGGACTTTACTGGATGGTAAAGATGCTGTCTTTGTTTATGACAATGAACGGCGCAATAAAGAAATTGTCAATCGTATTGCTAAAGCAATTGACAAAGGTTTTGAAGTCGTGATATGGCCAGAGAATCTCGATGAAAAAGATCTAAATGACATGTTCATAGCTGGACATGACGTTCAATCTCTGGTAGAATTCAACACATACTCAGGCTTAGAAGCACACGTTAAACTAACTGAATGGAAAAAGGTATGAAAGACATTTATGTAATCAAGCGTAGTGGAGAGAAAACTCTGCTGAACCTTGATAAGATTCATGCTATGGCAGAACACGCTTGTAGGGGTCTTGCAGGGGTCTCTGAGAGTCAAGTAGAAATGAATGCCAACCTGCAATTTTTTGATGGTATCAAGACCTCTGACATTCAAGAGATTCTGATTCGTTCTGCTAACGATTTGATTTCTTTGGATGCTCCTAACTATCAGTTTGTTGCTGCTCGTTTGCTTCTGTTTGGTCTTAGGAAGGCAGTATATAATGGTCATCCTGATGGACATCCTCCCCTTTTAGAGCATGTCAAGAAGTGCGTAGATCTTGGTGTCTATGACTCCACTATTCTTGATAAGTATACTGATGAAGAGTGGGAGAAACTGAATGGTTTCATGGATCATGACCGAGACTATTTGTTTACATATGCTGGCATTAGACAAGTAGCAGATAAATATCTTGTACAAGATAGAAGCAGTGGTGAAATCTACGAGACGCCCCAGTTCATGTATATGATGGTGGCAGCAACACTGTTCCAAGATGATGATAAGTTCTATCGTCTCGAATACGTCAAAAAGTATTATGACGCAATCTCCAAACACCGACTCAACATTCCCACACCTATCATGGCGGGGGTGCGAACTCCGCTTCGACAATTTGCGAGCTGTGTTCTTGTTGATGTTGATGACACCCTCGATAGCATTTTTAGTAGCGACATGGCTATTGGTCACTACGTTGCACAACGTGCTGGTATCGGCATCAACGCGGGTAGAATCAGGGGCATCAACGCTAAAATCAGGGGCGGTGAAGTTCAGCACACAGGCGTTATTCCATTTCTCAAAAAGTTTGAAGCAACTGTCAGATGCTGCACTCAAAATGGAATCAGAGGTGGATCAGCTACTGTCCACTTTCCAATCTGGCACCAAGAAATCCAAGACATAATTGTTCTAAAGAATAATAAAGGAACCGAAGATAATCGTGTTCGTAAACTAGACTATAGTATTCAGTTCAGTAAACTCTTCTATGAGCGATTCATCTCCAACGGCATCATCTCCCTATTCAGCCCTCACGACGTGCCAGGTCTTTATGATGCTTTTGGTACTGATTCATTTGATAGTCTCTATGTGGACTATGAATCAGATCTCTCTATTCCAAGACAGACTATCGGCGCTCAAGAACTCATTCTTAGTCTCCTGAAGGAGAGAGCAGAGACTGGTCGTATTTACATTATGAATATTGACCACTGTAATACTCACTCGTCCTTTAAGGATAAGGTTACTATGTCTAACCTTTGTCAGGAGATTACTCTTCCGACTGATCCTATCAATCATATTGATGGGTTGGGTGAGATTGCTTTGTGTATCCTGTCTGCTATCAACGTTGGTAAACTGAAGTCTCTTGATGAACTGGATGAACTGTGTGAACTGGCAGTTCGTGGTCTGGATGCTCTGATTGACTATCAACAATACCCTGTTAAGGCAGCAGAGAATAGCACTAAGAATCGTCGCTCTCTTGGTATTGGGTTCATTGGTCTGGCACATTATCTTGCTAAGCATGGTGCCAACTATGATTCTCAGAAGGCACATGATCTGGTTCATAAACTCACTGAGAGGTTCCAGTATGCTCTTCTGACAGCATCTAATCGTATGGCAATGGAGAAGGGTCCTTGCGGTTATTTTGGTAAAACCAAATACGCTGATGGAATTCTTCCTATCGATACATATAAGAAGGAAGTGGACGAAATTGTACCGAATGACCTTTCATGTGATTGGGAGTATCTCAGGGGACGCATTGTGGAATACGGGTTGCGACACAGCACTCTGTCCGCACAGATGCCTTCGGAGAGTAGCTCCGTTGTGTCAAACGCTACCAATGGAATCGAGCCTCCTCGCGACTACTTGTCCGTTAAGAAATCAAAGAAGGGACCTCTTAAGCAGATTGTCCCGTCTTATACGACGCTCAAGGGGGCATACACCCTCCTCTGGGACATGCACAACAACGACGGATACATCAAAGTTACCGCCGTAATGCAAAAGTTCTTTGATCAGGCAATCAGTGGCAACTGGAGTTACAACCCAGAAAACTATTCTGACAATGAAGTGCCTGTTTCTGAGATGGCAAAAGATCTTTTGACCACTTACAAATATGGTTGGAAGACATCTTATTATCAAAATACATATGATAATAAGAAAGACGGAGAGGAGGTTGAACAGACACCATCCGTAGACAATTTAATTGACCAACTTATCACAGAAGAGGAAGATGACTGCGAGTCCTGCAAAATCTGAAGTAGAAGGAATGACCGTTTTTAATAAAACTAAAGTAGATACAAAAAATCAACCTATGTTCTTTGGACAACCTTTGGGGGTCCAAAGATATGACGAATACAAATATCCTGTATTTGATAAACTAACTCAGCAACAACTGGGATATTTCTGGAGACCAGAAGAAGTTTCCTTACAAAAAGACCGTAGTGATTACCAAACTTTATCGGATGAGCAGAAGCACATCTTTACCAGCAATCTTAAATACCAAATCATGCTGGATTCTGTACAAGGGCGTGGTCCTGGGATGGCTTTTATCCCTTACTGCTCACTCCCTGAGTTAGAAGCATGTATGACAGTATGGGAATTTATGGAGATGATTCATAGTCGTTCCTATACATATATCATTAAGAATGTTTATTCTAATCCTGGAGAAGTCTTTGATACTATTCTAGACGATCCTAATGTTATGTCTCGTGCTGCATCGGTAACAGAGTCTTATGATGACTTTATCAAAGAAGCACATTCATATGACAATGGAACTATGTGGCAACTAGCAAGAGAAGGTCATATCTCTGGCACGATTGAACGTCGTGAGTTGAAACGTAAACTCTATAGGGCAATTGCTAATGTTAACATCCTGGAAGGTATTCGTTTCTACGTTTCCTTCGCGTGCTCGTTTGCTTTTGGCGAGAATAAACTTATGGAAGGCTCAGCTAAGATTTTATCTCTTATTGCGAGAGACGAAAGCCAACATCTGGTTATCACGCAAAATATCCTCAGGAAATGGAAAGAAGGGGATGACCCAGAAATGAAAGAGATCGCTCAAGAGGAGAGCGGTTATGTAACTGAAATGTTTAAGCGTACAGTTAATGAGGAGAAAGAGTGGGCTAACTATCTTTTCAAACAGGGTAGTTTGATTGGACTCAATGATCGTCTGTTGTATAATTATGTTGAGTGGATTGCAAATCGTAGGATGAAAGCGGTTGGTATTAAACCA
>Ga0213859_10000546_pt1 | contig 17155 bp, 22 predicted proteins | sample PICome_2_FD_160133 | JGI IMG/M metagenome (GOLD analysis project Ga0213859, IMG submission 160133) | Coastal seawater microbial communities near Pivers Island, North Carolina, United States - PICO304 | ecosystem: Environmental > Aquatic > Marine > Coastal | place: USA: North Carolina... | reverse complement strand
AATTGACACCAGTATTAAGATGAACAAGTGGATCAATGAGATGACTGTGGACATCGGTAAGGGTATTATTAACCTGAACCCTGAGGTGCAGAATAAGATTGTTGCTGGTGTATGGTCTAATATCTACAATAGCATCCTGGGTATTGGCTCTAGTGTTAAAGCACTTGTCGGTAACTTTGGTGGTATTATTGCACAACCTACAGCACACTTTGCTGGTGCATTGATGTCTGCTGATTTGAAAGGTGTTCAACGTGGCTGGGTAGCTTATAGTTCTTTGGGTGAAACACTGCAACGTGCATTGCCTTATGCTGGTGATGTGTTTATGCGTGCATCACGTAATCCTCAGTCCGTAAGTTCTGGTACACGTATTGACCTGCTGCTGCAGTCAGAACGTGAGATGGATTTCCTTAAGAAAGCAGCAACTACTCAAGCAGCTGAAGGTAACAATGGTTTGCAATACATTGTAAATCAAATTGAACTGATGAATGACCTTGCCAAAGACCCTGTGTTGCGGTTTGGTCCTAATGCTATGACTGCAATGGACGGAATGACTGGTGTATTTAATGCATCAGCAGAAGCCAGGTTCCGTGCTATGGATGAGCTAATTGCTGCTGGTAAACCTGTCACTAAAGAAAACGTCAAGCCTATTGCAGATAAGTATTACAGCCAGATGTTTAACTCTGAAGGCTTGCTGCAAGATGATGCAGTTAAGTATGCCACTTCTGAAATGGCACTTAACATCGACACACCTATGGCAAGGGGTCTTGATGATCTGACTAGGATTATCCCTGCAGCTAAACCGTTCATGATGTTTAACGCAACTTCAATGAACACTATTGACATTATGGGTAAGTATGGTCCTTGGGCACCTTTCCAACGTGATGTCAATGAACTTGCTTATGTTCCTCTTAACAACCTGTTGGCAGATGAAAGCCGTGTTAATCAATTGTTGAAGTCTCGTAACTTTGACATTGAAAACATGGATGTCATTGCTAAGCAGGAACGTCTTGCTGATCTTAAGTATATGGCACGTGGTCGTAAAGCCATCGGTGCTCTTGCAATGCTTGGTACTTATAATCTTGTTATGAATGACAGGATTACTGGTGATGGTTTTTACGACAAAGAGACTCAGTCAGCTCGTGTTAAAAACTCTAACTGGAAACCACGTAGCATCAAAGGTGTAGACGGTAAGTACTATTCTTATGCTCAGTTTGGACCGATTGCTGATTGGCTAGCACTTGTCGCTAACATCGGTGATAATTTTGACAGTCTTGGCGAAGCTAAGATGGAAAACCTTAGCCAGAAGATGGCTTTTATCTTGAGTGCTGCTATTACCAACCGCACTACTTTGTCTAGCATCAAACCTTTGATGGACATGACAAGCGGTAATGGTGCTGCTGTAGAACGTTGGGCTGCTGGTTTTGTCAATAGCCTTGGACCTATGGCTTCATTGCGTGGTGATTTCTCACGTATCCTTAGTGAAGGTCTGCTAGAGGTTGAGGCTGATTTTATTTCTCAGCTTGACAACCGTAACAGGTTTGTTGGTGCATTGTTTGACACTAAACAGCCTTTTGTTTACAGCCCTGTTACTGGTAAGAAACCTAATGGCTATGGCATGATGCAGCGTCTTTATAATGCTTACAGCCCGATTCAAATCCATCCTGCACAAACTCCTGAAGAAAAGTTCCTTGAATCTATTGAGTTTGACATCAACACTACGTTTAGAACCAAAGATGGTGTAAGGCTGCTTCCTCAGGAACGGTCTGAGTTGTTCCGTCTTATGGGTGAGCGTGGATTCTTTAAGGATGCTATCACAGAGATTATGCGGGACGCTGGTGATTGGGACAGCATTCAAAAGCTACGTGAACTGCGTAGTCAAGGGTTTAAGTCTGATGAAGTTGGTTTGAAGAAATGGCACGATCTTCATGCTCGTTTGTCTGAAGCAAGGCGTCAAGCAGAAGAAATTGCTTATGCTGAAATGGATGCAGATATGTATGCTGCTATTGAATTGAGGCAAGTTGAGAAAGATCTGCGTGGTGAGTACGCTACAGCAGGTGAAGTTTTTGACCCATCCATCCTTGAAACACGAAAGTAAATTTATTTAACTAATCATGTCATCAGTATGCTCTGCCGTACAAACAATTAAATCTGGAAACGGGTCTCAAACACAATTCTCGTTTGACTTCCCGTATGTTTTTAAATCTGAAATTCACGTTTATTTTTGGAACGTAACTACAAAAGAATACGACGAAGTTCTTACGACAGATGCTACTTATCCTTGGGAAATTCCCACTGCTAACCCAACTGTCGTAAACTTTACAAGTACTGCACCGCCGTCTCCTAGTGATGCTACTGCTAACATTAAGATCCGGCGGATCACTAACATTGACGACATCCAGGCGTTGTTTAACCCTGGATCGGCAATTAGGTCTGATGATCTGAACAGTAACTTTGAGCAGCTGCGGTTTGCTATTCAAGAATCTCTGTGTCCTGATATTACTGAGGCAGAGGTTACTACGTATCTGCAAAACTACTATTGGAATAACTTTGATGAAACTATTACTTCAACTGATACTTGGAGTAGTAGTGATACAAAGATTGCAACTACTGCAGCTATTCAAGGTCAGCTGACTAATATCGATATTAGCCAAATTAAGTCTGACGATATTATAGAAACCAGTGCTTATTCTAGTACTTGGGATAATGAAGACGATAAGATTGCTACTGCTGGAGCACTTGCTGCACGGCATGATGTCGTTGTCAACACAGATTTAAACCCTCCTAGCACTGCACAAGTAGGTAAGCAATGGCTTAGTACTGCAGCTGGTAACCAAGTTCACAAGATTTATGATGGTAGTGGTTGGCGTACTGTTGCTGTTGGTCAACCCTTCAGCCCAGCTACAACCACTATTGTTCGTTATGTAGACTCTACTAATGGTAGTGATGCCTCTGATGTAACCGGTTTCCTGCCTCAGGCACCGTTGCAGACGATTGGTCGTGCCTTGGAGCTTATCAACGCATCTTCTAGTGGTGATGGTAGTTTGATTAAGGTTGCACCTGGTGTGTACCAAGAGACTCTGCCGCTGCGTATTAAGAAGAACAACATCTCGATTGTTGGTGAGTCGATGCGTAGCTGCTTTGTGCATCCTACGGTTGCGACTGAAAACAACGATATGTTTGAGGTTGATAGTGGTTCTTATATTGCTAACCTCACCCTGCTTGGTCTTAAAGTTCCTACAGCTGATCAAGGTACACGTAACAACAGCCTTGACAATGATTCGACGTATGGTTTGCCTAGCAACCAACCGTTCTCTGTTAGGTTCCGTACTGACGTAGCCCCTACTATCCTGAAGAGCCCGTACATCCAAAACTGTACCCACTTCAGTGATGCACACTTTGACAACGCTAACTTTGATCCTAACACCTTCCCGTCTACTGATGCTCAAACTTATAGTGCAGTAGCAGGTGACGAAACCTCTGCACCTTGTGGTGGTGGTTTGCTTATTGACGGTTCTGCTGTTAGTTCTAGCAGCCCTGTCCGTAGTATGGTTGTTGATGCGTTCACTCAGATTTGTCTGGATGGTCCTGGTGTTCTTGTTACCAACAATGGCTATGCACAGCTTGTGTCATTCTTTGGTACGTTTACGCACTACCATGCTAAGGCAAAGAATGGTGGTACGATTAACCTGAGTAACTGTGTTAGCGATTTCGGTCGTTATGGCTTGATTGCTGATGGCAAGAGCCCTAGCCCTATCGCAACTTCTAGCATTACCTCTCCTAGTGTTGGGGCTGGTAATGGTGCTACTACAGTAACTATTGGTTCTATTACTACTGCTGCTAGCTATCACGGTGATGTTAACCTGCCTTCTGATTACATGATGATCACCATTGATGGTGTTGATTATGGTATCACTGGTAGCACAGTTAATGGTTCAGGGTTTGATGTAACTCTTAGCTCTCCTCTTACTTCTAACATTACGAGTGCTAGTGTTGATCTTGCACTGCGTTCTTATATTAGTACTGGTGGACATACCTTTGAATTTGTTGGTGTCGGTACTGACTACGGTGATCATCCTGATAACGGTGGTGTACCTGTTGAGGCTAACCAAGTCATTGAACTTAATGGTGGTAAGGTTTGGCAATCAAGTACTGACCATGTTGGTAAATTTAAAGCAGGTAGTGTTCTTGTCGTTGATCAAGTTGCAGAGACTGTAGACCTCAAAGACACCACTGTAACTGGTAACATTACGGTTACTGGTACTGTTGACGGTCGTGATGTAGCTACTGATGGTACCAAATTGGATGGTATTGAGGCTAACGCTGATGTCACTGACGCGACTAACGTTGATGCGGCTGGCGCTGTGATGAACAGCGATACTTCAACAACTGCTATGCAGTTTGTTGTTGATGAAGATAATATGTCTTCTAATTCATCCACAAAAGTACCAACTCAGCAATCAGTTAAAGCTTATGTTGATGCTGAAGTTGCTAATGTTGTTGACTCTGCCCCTGGCACTCTTGACACCTTAAACGAACTGGCAGCTGCTCTTGGAGATGACGCTAATTTTTCCACTACCGTAACCAACAGCATTGCTACCAAGCTTCCTCTTGCAGGTGGTACAATGACTGGCAACATTGTCATGTCTGGATCTCAAACTGTTGATGGCCGAGATCTTTCTGTTGACGGTGCTAAACTGGATGGTATTGCAACTGGTGCAACTGCATACAGTGATACTGATGTAGACACACATCTCAATACCTCTACGGCTAGTGCTAATGAAGTGCTTAGTTGGACTGGTACTGACTATGATTGGGTTGCTCAATCTGGTGGTGGTGGTGGTGACGCTACAACTTTGGATAGTCTTGATTCCACTCAGTTCCTCCGTAGTGATGCTGCTGACGTTAAGACCTCCGGTAACCTGACCTTTAACGATAGCGTACGGGTTGAGTTTGGTACTGATTCTGACGCATATCTATACCACAACGGATACAGTTTAGTTTTTGATAATCTTGTTGGAAGCTTTTATATCAGAAATTTGTCCGATGACAGAAGTATACATCTACGCACCGATAATGGTACTGGTTCTATTATAGATTACGTCGTTTGTAATGGTACTACTGGTGAGGTTGAACTTACCCATTATGGTGCTGAGAAGTTAGCCACCAAATCTACTGGTATTGACGTAACCGGTAACATTACCGTCTCTGGTACCGTTGATGGTCGTGACGTGGCCGCCGATGGCGCACTGGCTGCTAGTGCCGTTCAACCTGGTGACAATGTTTCGGCTCTTACTAATGATGCTGGATACCTAACCGCTGGTACTATTGACGCTGCCACTCTGGATAGTCTTGATTCTACTCAGTTCCTTCGTAGTGATACCGCTGACACTAAAACTTCTGGTGATCTAAATTTTAGTGATAACATAAGTGCTACGTTTGGTAATGGCTCTGATTTAGATATTTATCACAATGGGGCGAACAGTTATATAGATAACGACCTTGGTAGTCTTAACATCCGTCAGTTTGCCGCTGATAGAAACGTTACTATCAAAGCCGACAACGGTAGCGGAGCCCCTGTTTCTTACTTTGAAGCTGATGGTGCTAGTGGTGAGGCTCAGCTTTTTCATTATGGTAGTCAAAAATTAAATACTATCCCTGACGGTATTGAGGTAAGCGGACTTTATCTTAGCCCTGGCCTTGGTGCATCAAGTTTAAATAGCTACACCGTTGACCTTAGCTTATCAGGTTTCTGGATTACTAGTATTAATGCTAACACTACTCTTACATTTACTAATCCTCCCGCTAGCAACAAATATGGTGGTTTTGCTTTACTAATGAATTATAGTAGCGGTGTAGTGACTTGGCCTACAACTGTTAAATGGCCGGACGATACTGCCCCAACTTTGACTGCAAGCAAAAAACACATGTTTGTATTCACCACCACTGATGGCGGTTCCGTGTGGCGGGGCGCTTATCAACTTAATTACGCATCATAAGGTATTATATGAATACTATTTTATCTTTACTGGCAAGCATATCTCCCGTGTCTGAGACTGATGTTGATGTTGAGTTTGTCACAAGCGCCACACAAGTCATGAGTACGACATCAACAGCAACGACGTTTACCTTAAGTGGTATTCAGGCTAATGATGTAGTCTTTTTTTCACACGTTTCCGATGGCACCACTGCTGCCACGCTTAAAAGTAACACTAGCGACCTTTCTTCCTGGACTGAATTTGTTGACAATACTTTAACAGATATCAATGGCCTGTCGCCATCGACCAGCGCGCCTGGAAGAAGTATTTTTTACAAAGTTGCTACTGGTACCTCAGAGTCAGTCAACTTAACTTACATACCAACAGGCGATCCAGCCGAATACGCCTGTGTAATGTTTGCTTTTCGCGGACTTAATACAACAAACCCTATTGTTTCACCTAATCTAACTTACGTTATATCAGCTACTAACATAACAGTTGCTGCACGAAGTAGTCCTTCATATGACACCTACAACATAGCGTGGCATTTTCATGATGATGATGAAGATGCTGTACTGGGTCAGCCTACTGGATATACCCAAATTGCACAGATCAGGTCTAACACGGATACTAGCGATGCTGGAACAATCGCTATTAGCTACGCAACTGTAGGTGCCAACAGCTTAATGAATTCTCGAACCTTCACGACTACACAAATTGACGCAGGTCAAGTTATTGATGCTTTTCTGGTGCCAAGTGGTGAGGACGGTGTAGCACCAACAATCACTGGTAGTACAACTGTAAAAGCAGCTGCTGGTGGTACTGCTGTTGCTACCTATTCCGCAAGTAAAACTGTTACTTGGAGCCTAGAAGGGGATGATGCTTCATTGTTTAGCATATCCTCTGGTGGTGTTGTTACTTACAACTCAGCAAGCACTATCGGAGAATACAATATAAGAATAGTAGCGACAGACGCGACCAATCTAACTAGCAAATTAAATGTTCTTGTATATGCGTACGTTGTTGGAACATCTGGAGGTGGGATTAGCCTAGTAACTTCTACTTCTGGAGCAACTAGCACAACTGCTGACACAACATTCTCCTTAACGGGAATTCAATCAGGTGATGTGGTATTTCTTGTTGGATGTTCTGACAGCGCAAGTTCTAGTGACATGAACTTTCATGGCAGTTTAAGTACTAATGGCTGGACACAAGAAACTATCCAGCTATACGGTAGCAGCTCTCCTTATATTAACGTTTGGTATAAAGTTGCTACAGGTACTTCTGAAAGTGTGACATTTACCCTAGACGCAAACGCCGGTGAGCGTCTGGCTATTTCAATGTCTGCCTGGAGAGGGGTTGATAATACAGAACCAGTACTTCTATTTTCAGGATTAGCTACTACCAGTTCGGGCACTACTGTAACTATTCCTGCGTTTTATAACTATTCGGAAGGTGTTGCTTTACTTATTGCAGGTCTAGATGATGACGCCTCAAGTGTTACTACAGGACCTACAGGTTATACTGAGCTTGTCGATCAGAATGCTGGATCTGGAGGCAGTTCAGCTACGCTGGGTATATTTTATAAAAATGTTGTTGGTAACACAGATGAAGCGCAAACACAAGTAGTGTTTGGCAGTTCCGACAGCCATGAAGGCTGGACTTACATTTTAAACCCTGACTAATTTAACTTTTAACATATGAAACTCGCAAAAGTAAACGAGGGAAACGAAGTACTGGAATACCCTTGCTCTGTTCTTCAGGTCAGGCGTGAATTTCCAAATGTAAGTTTTCCTGATTCTATTACCCAAGATTGTTTGACATCTTATGGGTATGTTATTGTCAAAGAAAACAAACCACCAAAAGGTGGTGATCAAACCCTTTTTGATCTTGTCTCAAACGCTGAGTACATTAACGAAGAGTGGGTTGAGATGTGGAGCCGCTCTGCTGTGTCAGAAGAAGAAACAGCAGCTAGGGTTCAAGCAAAACTTGTAAGTGTTAATTACAGAGGTTTTTGGAAAGCTTTTATCCGAAGCAACTCATACAATACTCTAAAGACTGCTGCTGCCGCTGACTTGGCTTCAAATGTTCTAGCAACAGAACTAATCAGTGTATTCTCTGACGCTAAAACCGGTAACTTAGATGTAGAAGCTATGCAAACCGGTATTAGCGAAGCACTTACCGCACTGGAAACAGCTGATCCTGCATTGAAAACAGAAACAGAAGGACTGCTTAGGTCCTACGGCATGGATTATTACTTGCCCTCCTAAATTATACAAATCTATTCACCATGATTACTCTTATCCGTCCAATTCTTTTTGCTTTCCTTCAATCTGATCAAGTCAAGCGTCTTATTGTTGACCTGCTGACTAAACTGGCTGAGTCTACTGATAATGAAGTTGATGATGCTGCTGTTGAATTCATTCGTAACGGGTTGTTCCCTTCTAAATAATGGAGTTTGGTGAGCCACCGGTACTACCGTCTCTAAGGCTCCCTGAGCCCCTTGTTTTACCCCGTCCGGTACTGGAGGTCCCAAGAGCGGATTTGCCCTCTTACAAGCCGCTTGTGGTGCCTCCTAGCGACCTTAGACCACCTCCGGGTGTCAAGGGTAACGCAAAAGATGAGGCACCTACCCCTAAACCAGTATTACCTCCTATCAAAGCACCTGATGTTAATTATATTCAAGTGCCTATACTTGATAAGGAAGTACCTCTACCTTCTACTGAAATTTTAACTACTGCAGGCACCACAGCTGTTGTGTCTGTAGCCACCACTTTGACTGCCACCTCTTTGTTCAAATACCTTGTAACGGTTTTTAAACCTGTATTAAAACAATCATGGAGCAAGTTAACCAAGACAAAAAACCAATCTTAAAAAAACTGAAAGAACATCACGAGGAGATCGAGTTTTTAGCAACTTTTGTTCGACTTGGTGTTGTGGTCTGGAGTGGTTTTATTATCACTCTTAATTACGTAGATCTTCCAATGATTAAAAAAGGTCAAAGCGGCGGAGACATAACATTTGTTGCTAGTGTTTTTACTGGTGCACTTGCTACATTCGGACTCAACACATCTAACAATCGGAGCAACAAAGCAAACGAACCTAAAAAAGAATCATGAAAAAAATTTTACTCCTTCTCTTTTTGGCTAGCCCTGCTGCCGCTCAAACTGTAACCCCGAACTTTACTCAGGGTTCAATGCAATCCACTACTACTTCCACTGTTGATATTAGCCGTAGTATTGCTACTAATGTTTATGGTGGTGATTATTCATCATGGTCTGGAACAAACGTAACACCCAGCGGAGACATCGCAGATCCCACAACTACATACTCAGTGACCAATTCCGGAGAACAGTTTCAACTGGAAATCGTGAATCGTGCGGCGGGAGTCGTCGAGGACGCTCTGGTCACCGAAACCATTCAACAGGTTTCTACTACTACTTCCTTGTCGGTCTTCTCTCAATAGTAAACCCTGCTTACGCAGAAGATCCTAAGGTACAGAATACATCAAATCCCGTGGCAGCAGCTACGGGTAATGTGACTAATCAGGCGGTGCAATTCCAAAACAATGGAGCACCGTCTCGTCAATACTTTGCAGCCAATAATAGTTGTAATGGAGCCACAATGCAATTCTCGCCCTTTTATTTGGGCAACGATACTATTCCTTACGACAACACTGGCTATGTACGTAGCAATAACTATGGCTTACAGCTAAACTTTGCTGTACCTCTAGACGGTGGTATGATTGAAACTTGCAAAGCTATTGCACGTAAACACGAACAAAAAATGCGTCTTGATTACGAACTTGTTCGTGCACTTAAATGTACAGAAATTATGAAAGCTGGGTTTACTTTTAGACCTGGTAGTAGAGTAGAAGTTCTGTGTCACGACATTGTGCCTATAGTGTCTCTTACCAATGAAAAAGAAAGCAACTGAAGACCAGTTTAACGAGCTGCATAATCTAGTTACGAAGGAGTTCCTTGCCCGTATTAAATCGGGTGAGGCTTCTACAGCTGATCTTAAAGCAGCTTGCGACTGGCTTAAAACAAATGACATCAGTGGTGTTGCTATGGATGGCAATCCACTGTCTAAACTGGCAGCAGTGATGCCCCAAGTAGACCCTGAGCTTGTACAACGGAGGTTACATGGCTCGAACGTCTAAATACAGCGGTGCAAAATACGCTAACGGTAACTATAAGTCGTATCAAAAAGAATACGACGCCTCTAAACTGCAGATCAAAAAACGAGCTGCACTAAATAAAGAAAACAGAAAACGGGGAACCTATGGCAATGGTGACGGTAAAGATGTATCACACAAAAAGAATGGTAAAACATTTCTTGAAAAAGCATCTAAAAACCGAGCACGTAAAGGCCGAGCATGACCCCACTACTTCCAACTCCTGACGACTACCTCTTTAACTTAATAGCCATGACCTCACCAGAAGCCAAGCGCCTGTGGAGGCGCTCTATTAAGGAACACTTTGACCATACATGTATTTATTGCGGAAAAACTTATGACCTTAGTCAGTTATCTATCGATCATGTTCATCCTAGGTCTCGCGGTGGGCAGGATGTCGCAACGAATGTCGTATGTGCCTGTACCCGTTGTAATCAGGAGAAAGGAAGTGCCCACGTCCTTGAATGGATGAGGGCAACATTTGGAGTCAATCGGCTCCGTGAAAAAGTTTTATTGGAGCATATTATGTAATGGCTAACAAAGAAGCCCTTAAATTTCAAGAAGCGTTAGCTAATAAAATTAAAGCATGGGAACAAACCGAAGATTTTGCTGCTGGTAGTAGTAATAGACAAAAGTTAAACAGAAGTCTTAACCTATTGCTAGGTAGTGATCCGGAAGTTATTGTAGACATGTTGGGTGGAGACTTTGTGCCAGATGACCCGCGAGAAGCTATGAACCTTATTAGGGGTCTTGATCTTAAGACCCTTAAGTCAATGGAGATCCTTCCTTTAAAAGGTTTGGGTGATAAGCTTGTAGGTCACCATGAAATTGCTGCCAACACTTTAGGTGAACCTCTTAGGTTTATGAAGCCAACAGAGAGGCTTGATGTTTATAAAGGTTTGGCTGATATGGGCCAGCGTTATGGCATGGACCCAAAACAAATCTTGCTAATTGCCGATTCAGTTCACAAAGACATTGCTCATGGTGGTGATTTTAGTGGTAAAAAAACTGGAGTATTGCTGCCGTATATTATTAATGAAACTGGTACTGAGTTTCTTAAAAGGTTTGAGGCTTCTATTGGAAGTCAATTGGATATGGCGAGTAAGGCTGTTAACGCACCTATTACTCAGAACTATTACCAAGCCATTAACGCTGTTGAAGCGCAAATCGGTTTGCCAAAAGGAAGCCTTATTAGCCCTGAAACACCTTTAAGTTTAAAAGGTGCTGCTACAAATTTACTTAAACCGGTTGCTGATCCTTTACGTGACATTGCTAAATCTGGCGAAAACATTATTGAACGTGCTACAGAAGTTGTTCAACAGGGTCAGTATAGCAAAAGGTCGGTAAATACCTTTATGGATATAGTGCAACAAAACGGTGTTGTTAAACTGGTACAAAAACCTCTTGCGTTTGGTGCTGCATTTACAGGATTAGGTATTATTGGTGATGTTGGTTCTGTTCAAGCTGCTGTAACAACCCCACGTACTGATGATATGGCTCAAACAGAGCGTGACATTAGTGGTCTTGGTGGTGTCGCAGGTTTGGCTTCCCTTGCACCTGCATTAGCTCCAGTAGCTGCTCCTATGGCAATTGGATTTAGCGGCGGTGCTGCTCTTATTAACTTAAGCGCACAGCGTAGAAAAGAACAAGAAAAGACACGCCAAATTATGGATCCAGAGTATAGAATATCTATGCCTGACAATGCTGTAATCACTAGAACCAAACCTAAACTACCTACGTCCTTTACAGGTCGTTTGTAAATATAACTTATGGATACACTAGACCTCTTGAGAGGTGATTTCAAGCTCTTCCTGCAGGCTCTGTGGGCGGAGCTTGATCTACCCAACCCTACACGTGCACAATATGCAATCGCAGACTATCTTCAGCATGGACCTAAACGTCTTCAAATACAAGCTTTCCGTGGAGTGGGAAAGAGCTGGATTACTGGAGCCTTTGTTCTGTGGACGCTTTTTAATGACGCTGAAAAAAAGATCATGATTATTTCGGCTTCTAAAGAACGAGCTGACAACATGTCAATTTTTCTACAGAAGCTAATTATTGAAACTCCCTGGCTGGTGCATATGCGCCCTAAATCCGATGACTCTCGTTGGTCCCGCGTTTCTTTCGACATTCTTTGCTCCCCTCACCAAGCACCTTCTGTTAAATCAGTGGGTATTACAGGTCAGCTTACCGGTTCTCGTGCTGACTTGATGATTCTTGACGACATCGAAGTTCCTGGTAACTCGATGACAGAAATGATGAGAGAGAAGCTTCTACAACTCTGTACAGAAGCTGAATCTATCCTTACACCTAAGGAAGACTCTCGTATTATGTACTTAGGTACACCCCAGACTACCTTTACGGTCTATAAGAGGCTTGCAGAACGGTCATACAAGCCGTTTGTTTGGCCTGCACGGTATCCACGTAAGACAAGCAATTACGAGGGGCTTCTAGCGCCTCAGCTGGTCGAAGACATCGAAAACGGTGCTGATAAGTGGGAACCAACAGATGACCGTTTTGATAACGACGATCTAATTGAACGTGAAGCGTCAATGGGTCGTAGCAACTTTATGTTGCAGTTCATGCTAGACACCTCACTTAGTGATGCTGACAAATTCCCCCTTAAATGCGCAGATCTTATCGTTACCTCTGTTAACCCTAAGTCTGCTCCTGAGTCCGCCGTCTGGTGCTCAGACCCACAAAATGTTATCAAGGACCTCCCCACTGTCGGACTACCTGGAGATTATTTCTACAGTCCAATGCAGCTCCAGGGGGAATGGGACTCTTACACTGAGACAATCTGCAGTGTTGACCCGTCGGGTCGTGGATCGGATGAAACGACAGCGGCTTATCTCTCCCAACGTAACGGTATCCTGTACTTGCACGAAATGCGTGCTTACCGAGACGGATACAGCGACAACACACTTCTGGACATTCTAAAAGGTTGTAAAAAGTATGAAGTATCTAAACTTGTGGTGGAAACTAACTTTGGCGATGGTCTTGTTAGCGAGCTTTTCCGTAAGCATCTACAGCAGACAAATCAAAGAGTGGATGTTGAAGAAGTCCGTGCAACAGTTAGAAAAGAAGATCGAATCATTGACTCCCTTGAACCCGTCCTCAATCAACACCGACTCGTTATCGACAGATCAGTTATTGAATGGGACTTCAAATCTAACCCCGACGAAGCTCCTGAACGTCGATTGATGTACATGCTCTTCTACCAAATGAGTAGAATGTGTCGTGAGAAAGGTGCAGTTAAACACGACGACAGAATTGACTGTCTTGCTCAAGGTGTCCAATACTTTACAGATGCTATGGGTATTAGTGCCCAGGAAGCTATCAAAGAACGTAAACGTATGGAGTGGAATCAGATGCTAGAAGACTTTATTGACGACCCACAATCCTCTGCAAATCACATGGTTTTGGGTATGAATTACGAGCAAAGACAACAAGCAAAAGGTAACGGTAAGAACTCAGTCCCTAACTGGGTTTAGGGCGGTCCCACATCTATACAGGAGAAGGGAAGGGTGGACCCGACTCCTGCGGAGGAAGGAACTCGTGTCTAACGACACTCCTTCCTTCTTTACTAGATGATTCGTTTCCGTTCATCCTGTAAGTACTACCACCAACTACGTTAACCACCTCTTACATGTATCATACAGTATCATTAGTACATACCACCCCAGATGCTGAACAACTTATAGCGTATATGGCTAGGGTATCTAACCCCGCTAATCAAGATAACCCCGAGTCAGAACGTTTGATTAGGTACTTGATTAAACATAAACACTGGTCACCTTTTGAAATGGTGAATATGTGCGTACAGATAGAGACAACCCGAAGTGTTGCTGCTCAAATCTTACGTCATCGGTCCTTTTCCTTCCAAGAGTTTTCCCAAAGGTACGCTCAAGTGGCGGAACCCGCCGTTATCCCCCAACTGCGGAGACAAGATACTAAGAATAGACAGAATAGTATTGATAACTTAGATCCAGTTACAGTGGATGAGTTTAATATCAAGATGAATAGCTTGTTTGAGCTTAGTGAGAGCCTCTATAATGAGATGTTGCAAGCAGGTGTGGCTAAAGAGTGCGCTAGAGACGTTTTACCGCTCTCAACACCCACTAAGATGTATATGAACGGTACTTTACGCTCTTGGTTGCACTATTGTGACCTTAGATGTGCTAATGGTACCCAATATGAACATAAATTGATCGCTGATCAGGTTAAAGGCTTGATTGAACAGGAGTTTCCTACGATTTATGCTGCTATGTTCTGCTAATGGTTGTTTGGAGCGTCGTTTGGATGAACGTTATCCTGCTGATAGCGGTCTTTTACATCATATACCTGGTCTTAAATTTTGACAAAAATTTGTGAACCCTCTTTTATAATAAGAATTACAAATAAATCCCCCATTGGGGGTATTATAAATACAAATTAAATTGTTGTCGATATTATTATATGCCCGCTCGCTACGCTCGCTCTACTAACGAACCAGGATTGCGCTGTGCAAATATATTTTTTACTGTGCAATCGGGGAGCGAGCGCGTAGCGCGAGCGGCAAACAGTTAGTGTTAATTAGTGAGTCAAGTTCTCCACAGGTTGTGGAAAAAGGCGAAGCCATCTGTCTGCGCATATTAGCGTATCTTATCAATAATGATAAGCAGTGCTAATCGTAGAACGCTTGACATGCGCAGTGATCCGTGCAATACTATGTGTATTCCAACGGAGGTTACATGCGACTCATCGAAGAACAAATGTGCAGTGCAGTTATTAACAAGAATGACTGGCGTAAAGACAACACAGAGGTGATGTATTCTCCGTCACGTGATGTGTGCTGTGTATACTTGCACAAGAATCTTATCGCTACCATTGATAACAACAGCGTTGAGATTTATGATGGTGGTTGGCAATCAAACACAACTAAATCACGACTCAATGCTATCATCAAGATGTTGTGCAATCCTTACACACAAGGTGTATTTCAAAAGGATTATGAGTGGTTCATTCGTGATAACGATGAGACTGTAGATTTCCAACACGGTTACACCTTCGAGCGTGTTTGATGATGAGCAAAGTTAAACTCAAAGATGTCACATTCACACGCGGCAGTAAACCAATCAAAACGCTGTTGTGGTGTAACACACAGAAACGTGCTAAGCGTAACAAACCAGCCAAACTAAACGGCATTGTTGTCACTAACTCAATCGAGGTATTCCATGATGTGCGATGAGAACATCACACTGACATCTAAGCAAGAACTTTACGACAAAGAAGTTGACGTGCTCTGGTATGGTGGTGTTAACGACTGCCACAACATTGGCATGAGTTTCAGTTACTTTGCAGCGTACCTCGAAGCAATCAATCACGAGTGTGACGACTGGCAAAGCGCACACTGACGCTTGACTTTCCACCTCATCTCTGCCATACTAACTGCATGAACAAAACACCAATCCGCTTCAACTCCAACGGCGTCTATGCTTCTGATGCTCGCCTTGCTAGCATTGCTGCTGAGTGCATCGCTGCCGAGCGTGCTGCTGTTGCTGCTCGTCGTGCTGCTCTTGCTGCCGGTGCGCAGGAATCCACCTGGTTAGTCAATTGGTAAGGTGTCCACTACCTCTTGACTTTTCACCTAATCTCTGCAATACTAAGAACATGCTCAACCGTTCCGATCTCATCACCGCAGTGCTCAACGACTACGCTCAGATGTGCGCAGACGACCCGTCCGACGACGACCTCAGTCTTGACGCATACCGTGCACAACTTGACGCATACACTGACGATCAGTTGTTGCGCGAGTGTTGTGTAACTTTCGACGACGACTACACCGTTGACGACTACATTCAACAACACACCTGATTGTTACACTGAGCGCATACGTGCGTTCACTGTAGCATTCATCGCTACTCTTTTCACCTTACAAATTCACACATGATTCGCATTCCTGTTCGTACCTCTGACGCCGTAGATTCTATGGTTGTTGATCCTATCCGTGGTAAAGTCATTGCTACATTTAGCAGCGGTACTTACGAGTATCACGGTGTATCTCGCCGCGCTATTCTTAATCTTCTCGCTAACCCTAACATGTCGTTGGGTTTGTGGATCAATGAGAATGTTCTTGCCAAACAGTATCACAACTACGTGCGACTGCATGACATGAACAAAATGGCATTCGACTACGCTTGATGTTTACCTTGAGGGGATTCGTCCCTTCAATGTAGACTTCACGTCTACGATTATCCACCTTATTTCACATACACAAATGTTCTTCATTCCTGCTGCTCGTAACACCATCAAATCCTCTTCTGTTGAGCAACTTGAGATCTCTCCCGCAACTAACCAAGCATTGGTAACGTTCAAGGGTGGCAATCAGTACCTCTACAGCAACATCGCAGAGGATGCACTGTTCGACGTTATCTTCTACAATGTCAAGTCTTTTGGCAAGTGGGTTAACGAGCACTGCAAGAACGCTGAGGGTGTCGCTTGCTTCCCAATCGCTGCCTGAGATTCTTGTCACTAATCAAACAACACATTTACAACACTTCCATGCAAACTCTTGAAGCAACTATGACTGACATGCAAGAGGCAGTCTCTAACATTCTGGAGACAGATGCACTGCATCAAATTGACATGTTTATTGCTGAACTGCGTTCGCACGGTATCGACAACGTTGAGCAACTTGAGGAGGCGTATAGTGGTTGTTTCCCGAGTGTTGAGGCATTCAGTGAGAACTTTATCGAAGATTGTTACGATGATGCACTCGATGCCATGCCAACATTTCTGCAAACTGCTGTAGATTATGAGATGGTATGGCACCAGAGTTTGCAATATGATTTCACTGAAATCTATTTTGATTATGAGTACTACATCTTCAATCGTAACGTTTAAGTAACACATAGCGGCGCAATCGTCGCGTTCAGTAACAGATAGGCGGCATTATTGTCGCCTCTCTTTGTGACTCACATTCATCACATTCACGCATCCCAAGGACGCAGCTATGATCTGG
>Ga0213859_10000544_pt1 | contig 17205 bp, 15 predicted proteins | sample PICome_2_FD_160133 | JGI IMG/M metagenome (GOLD analysis project Ga0213859, IMG submission 160133) | Coastal seawater microbial communities near Pivers Island, North Carolina, United States - PICO304 | ecosystem: Environmental > Aquatic > Marine > Coastal | place: USA: North Carolina... | reverse complement strand
TGCCATAATGCTTTGACGTTTTCAGGAGCATTCTCAGGGGCAGTAACTTCTTTTGCGCCCAAGTTGTTTAGGTAGCCGCGTAGGTCATCAGAGATAAGTGGCTTAGCCTCAATCTCCTGCATCTTCTTAACAGCCTCTTCCTTGGTTAGAAGACCAACTGAATACTGATTAGCAATGTCACCCAATTCAATATTGCGCTGTGCTTTATCTTTTAGCATTTGCTGAGCAATGCGGCGAGCCTTGATGTCGGTAGATACTGGACCTGCCTTTTCGATCAACAAATCAATATCTTTGTCTGACTGTGCGCCAGTGCCTTTCTGACGTTGCGCTTGTGCCACACCAACCATTGCAGCCTTATATGCGTCTACGCCTGCATTTAAACCTCTTGGAATAAAGCCACGCAGTACGTTAGGGATTGCGTTTAAATCTGGGTTTTCACCAAGAATCATCAATGCTTCAATTGACGCTCTAGCATCAACCGCTGTTGTGCGACCTTCTGCCATGTCTGACATACGCTTAGCAAACAATTCAGCGCGTTTAACATCTTCAGCTTTTTCAGCAGCCTCAATATTTACCATTGAGCCGCCAAACATTTCTTTGTACTTCTTTGGATCGCCGCCTGCTAACTCCCACTTCTTATCAAAGTCGGTCTGTTTCATAGAGGCAACTGCGTCTTTATACGACATACCGGCAAGCATCAACTGACCCATCTTCTTCTGCTTAGGGTCTGTGCTTTGCAGTAGCATCTGTGCTGTCTTGTTGCGTTGTGATGTTGTCTGGACTGTTTCTAGCTGCTTACCCAATACCGCTGCCAAGCCTTGATCTGGCTGATACCGTAATGAGTTGAACGCAAGAGCAAGTGTCAGCATATTCTCTTTGTCACCAAAGAAGTTGCCAACGCCTTGACTGAAAGTGTCAAACCAAGAATCATTTTGACCATCTGACTGTGCCAACACCTTGATAGCTTGATCAGCTTGCTGACCTTTTGCCATGACCTGTTGAGCCATCTCGGGGTTTTGCTGAGCAAAAGCGGCTGCTTTCTGTGGATCAATATCTTCAGGCAGCGTCATGTCAACTGGTGGCAACTGCTGTGGCTGTGCCTGACTGATGCCAGTTGGCTGCGGAATGCCAATCGCACCGCTAGGATTAGCAGGAGCAGGCATTTGCATCTGTGGCAAAGGATTTGGTGATGGCAATGGGTTAGCAGGAGCGGTAGTTGCGCCTTGCTGTTGTTCGCCAGTAACTGAGCCAATAATGCGCTCTAGTAAAGATTGACGCGGTTGCATTTCCTACCCCTTAAATTCGTCCCATGATGCCCTGAATGGCTTGCATTGCACCCGATGGTGCTTGGTTAGGCATTATGCCTGCGTAAAAATTTGGTAGCTGACCGCCGCCTGCACCTGAGGCTTGTGTATTTACAGGTGCAAAATTCTGCTGCTCTTGCTTTGCAGATGCTAAGTCTTTAGCCAGTTGCTTAGCATCATCGCTGCCAAAACCTGCTTTGATCTTATCCATCATGCTGCCACCGGCTGTTACATTAGCCGCAGATTGAGCCGCAGGAGTGGTTGGAATACTGCCAGAAAAGTCAGCCATCTGTGTAGACGGCATAGAGCCTGCCATGTCAACAGAGTTAAATGCACCGAACTGAGGTGAGCCGCCGCCCATGCCTGTACTGAAGCTGCCTTGTGGAACCTGAGCCAAGTTAGCATTAGACATAATGTCTGGCATTGCGCCTGCCCCCGCATTAAATCCTGCGTTAGCAAAGTCAAAAAAGCCCATTAGATTGCTCCCTTTAGCTCCGGATGACTGTAGTCAACCATCATGTAGCCGTGATCGCCAGTTACAACCGCTTCTGGGAACATTTCTGCTACTTCTTGAGCGATAACACCGTGACCAATCTGCTCACCGGCTAACTCGCGACCTTCTTCAGTCCAATCCCAAGTATAGGTTTTAATGCCGTTGTCTAGCTTGCCGTATTCTTGGATATTTACCTTCAAGCGGATATCTGACATACCGTAAATGGTTGCGCCTGCGGTGAGGTAATCCATGATGCCAAGCTGACGTGTGCCAGTCTGTGTTTGACCGTGAGGTGAGGCACCTAGAGCCTGAGTCATAATGCCTAGTCCGGCAGCAGGATAACCCTGATATGTGGCAAATTGACCTTTTGCTGCATCGATTAGTGCCTGATTTAACATCTGCTGCTGTGCGCCCTGCTGAGCAACATCTTGCTGAATGGTGCGACCCATGTTGAATGACTGCTGACCTAGATTACCCAACTGTGATGCTGCGCTCAATCCAAGATTAGCTTGCGATAGACGATTAGCAATATCCTGCTGAGCCATGTTTTGTGCTTGGGTAAAGCCTTGCTGCTGCAACTGACCAATCTGCTGATTGAGTCCACGCTGCACATCACCCATCATCTGACCTTCAGCTATGCCGTGACGTGAGCCACCAAAAGCCCCCGCTGCTGTTGCCTGAGAGCCAATGGTGTTTAGCCCAGTTTGCATATTGCGCTGAGCTTCAGTCTGCAATCCTTGAATGACGTTTTGTTGATATGGATTCTGGTACGCCTGAATATCTGAACCTAAAACAGTGCCAATATTGGTAGTACCTGCTCCGACTGTTCCTTGTAAAGCGCCTAGTTGAGCTTGTGACGCTTGCTGCATTGGAGATGCGCCTGCCATGATCTACCCCTTATCCAATATTGCTGTAATCAGCACCACCAAGTTTACTAATATCTACACCACCATAGGTGCGCTTAGAAACTGGTGCGTTGTAAATTGCATCACGGATTCCTGCCGAGCGTGGATCTCGTGATCTAGCCTCTGCTACTGCTAAATCAAACATTGGAGCTGCTGAATATCCTTGCATACCGCCGTAACTTACAGCTTCTGGCAGTCCTTGTGTCGCTGTAACGCCTTGTGGATTCATATTGAATGCCGATGCTGCATCTAGCGCCATTTGGTTAGCTGCAATTTGTTGTGGAGTTAAAGCTGCAACATCTGGACCTGTCCACGGCTGATACTCCATCTGCTGTATGGTTTCAGCTCGCTCTAAATTGCGAATTGTAGGGTCACGCAGCCAAGCAGGTATTTCTGTTACCTGTGTGCTGCCGCCGCCTTTGCCACCGCCGCCCATATTAGAACTCCCTAATCATCATTAAATGGTGGTCTTTCCAACCACGATCTCTATGTACTCGTGACCAACCTTTACGTCCTGCTAACGTCAACGCTGAACACCCATTTAATTTAGCAAATGCAATAGCTGATTCTTCAAAATCCAGAATCTGATCCATTTTTCCACCTGCTAAAAACACGTTTAAAATCTTTTTCTTAGGATACACGCTTATTTCTGTCACTGCACAACCTTCTTCACCCGCCCAAAGCTGCATATGACCTGACATGACACCCCTGACAACGTCAAAAAAGTCGTGTGTACCGCCAGAATACGCCAGAGCGGATTCAATCCATCCACGACAACGCTCTAGCTGATCAAATACATCTTCTTGTACTACGTCAATATCTACTGCCTGATTCATACTCTAACCTCTATACACTCTTAACCATGAGCGTGATTGATGGGACGGCAGGGCAAAACGACTCTGCCGCATATGCTTTCAACGCTGTATCTGTATCATCCACAGCCCAAAATGCCTCAAGGTAATCACCTGCATTAACCTCAAATATGGCAGCACGGGCGATGGTTTTAGCCTCATCGTTATCGTGCAAGGTGATACGCATGGTAGAACCAGTAATATCAGTGCCATTGATTCTTGGAAAGAACCAGAAGGTTTTAGTATTAGCAGACTGTGAATTTAGCTGCGCCGTGAAGTGGATGTAGTATTTACCACTGTTAGTGAAGTTGATGCGGCTAGTCACCGTGTCATCAATGGAAACGCCGTTTGAGTACACTTCAGTACCCCAAGTTAAGGCATATGCTGTTTCAATATTTGCCGCTGTGTGGTCGTTGTAATCAACAAAAGCTCCGTAACCGTAACCCTGATCAGGCTCATTTGCGCCATAACCTAGCGGCACCCACTCACCATCAAGCGATACAACTGGGTGCTGATCAGCAGGGTCCCATAACAACATACCATCACTTGCTGCGCGTGAGTTGGCGTCCTTGAAGTTAAGCTTATCGCGCACACGGGATAGATACTGAGTGAGGCGCTCACCCCACTCTTGCATCGTACCAAATGGTGGCGGTGGAGCTTCGCTCATCTTTTACCACCGGATGTTGCGTCTAATCGGAACGTACCCACACGAAAATCTTCGTTGCCAGTAGCCTCTACACGCATCCGTATCTGGCGACCTGTAATGCGTACAGACGTTGGTGAGTTTGTTGTAAGGTCAAGCGGGCTTGTGGCTGCCTCTTCAGCGTTAGGGTACATACGACTTTTTAGTACAACATCAACCTCTCCGGCAGTTTCTTCGTCAGAGATGATGCTAGTAACTCGCATGACGTTATCGCCTGCCCCCAAACTGATAGGCGCTGTCTCAGCGTATGGTGTGCTAGTGCCATGCGAGAATCCGTGCAGCTCATGCTCGTAGATAACTTGCTCAGGCGACATATACATAGGCTCGCCAAACACACCTTGATCAACGCCGCAAGAACGGTTGATTGTGCCAATGTGCCAGTGGTTTTCTTTATAGTCGTAAGCAACGTACTTATCACACTCTATTGAGTCACCTGAAGGATAGAACCACCATACTTCGTGGTACTCAGAGTTATGCAAACCAAACACTTTAGATACTTGGTTAGTGTTGATGCTGTCAAACACATAGTCTTGCACATCACATGGCAACGCTCGCACCATTGACCCATCAAAGATAAAGAATGACTCTTTACCCATCCAGAAAGCGCCAACATCCACCCCAATAACGCCTCGGCGTGAAACTACGCCACAAGCTTGACCAACATTTTGGAAGCCATAAACATACGGTGGTCCCTGATAGACAGCAAGATGTGCATCGTTAGTAGTGACTATAAGTGTGCCGCCACGAGTACGAACACCTTGCATAATGCGTCCGGATGATTGCAGCTCGATATCGCCTGCTTCGTTTGTGGCTGTTGGCGACCATGTCGTATTGTCTTCGCGATCACACCATTGAACTTTACGAGCTTCGTTGTTAGGTGCTAAAGCGAAGATAAACCGCTCGTTGGTAACAACCATGCCAGAGCATTGGGTTGGCGCATTAGGTATAGGGTATGACGCGTCCTTACCATACAGATTGATGTCATCAATTGTGAAGTTTGCGCCTGCTGTTCCTTTCACCCTAAACCAGACATTTATGTATTCATCAGGATTTGCAATTTCAAAATTCTCTGTTTTTAGACCACTAGAAACATAGCCTTCAGATGTGTGAATAATAGTCTGTGACGCACCCTGTGTTATTTCAAGATAAACAGGCTCTGTGCCGCTAATGTAGCTTAAATCAAATGTAAGCTTATGATATAGGTATGTAGTTGGATCTACACTGCTTGAGTACACATGACCAAGCGTATTTCCGTTGTAACTGAGCTTATCTGCTAACGTATCTATGACAAATTGAGAGCCGCCTACTTCATTCCAACCATTTCCAGAAGTTCCTTCAACATTTGGATCTTCCATTAACTGAGCTGATGCTGCTGTACTTAAATTCCATTCAATTAGTCTGCCGTCAGAAGTGCAGCAGCCAACAATGTATTCACCCCAGTTATCTAACGACCAAGTATCTACCTCTTGAAATACACCAGTGCTAGGCTGATAAGTGCCGTACAACGAGACCTCATCGGTAGAGTCTACTGTTCCACCATATACACCACCGCCGTAAGAAATATTAATTTCTGCATCTGAGTTTCCTGTTTGGAAATCATACGGGGTAATGTCAGTCGGGTTGTTTGTAGATGAAACGTAAACTAGCTCGTTTGCTGTGCCAATAGTCATGTTGGATTCGCCGCCATTGTCTACCCATGCAAACAACATACGCGGTATGGCTGTCAACGTAGATGACAAATCTTTGCGCTCGCGCCAACCACCTACTGGGCGAAGTGAACCACCATGCCAACGCACAAGATTAGCATCTTGCCAACGTCCCTGACCTTCATAGTCAGTTCCGGTTTTGTATACACCGGCAGGAATCTTTAGCGGAATGAGTGGCATGGCTTAACCTGCTATTTCAGTGACTCTAATTGTTGATGAACCTATGTAGTGAGCTAAATCTTGATTAGAGGTGTAATTGGTGCGATTTAGGAACATTGTGTAGCCCGAATTGTGCGTACTTGGTCTAGCTAATACCGTATAAGTAATAGTTTCTGAGTCTGCATCGTAAACGATAGAATCATCTAGGTATGCAAAACTTACAGGCTGCGGTCCATATTTAGACGCTTCTACTGAAACAAACGCTAGTGCGGATGTCTGGTCTCCACTGCCATTTGAGCCAGTAATCTGAACAGCAGTTTCATTGTCTACCTGACTTTTTAATGCTAAACCGCCGTACCCGTTTGTTCCAAAATGACTAAAAACCTCAACCAAGAATGTACTTCCAACTGCCTTTGGCGTGAAAGAAACGGTTATTTCAGTATCGGTCCATTGCCCATTTGTATACGATGATGTTGACGCGACTGTAGTAACGCCCGTTACAACCTGCAACACCTCGCCTGTTTGCGCTGCAACAGACGTATCAACATAAGCCTTGATACTTTCCTGAGTGGCTAGCGAAGTTGCCGAGTCAGCGTCTTCTTCAACGGTAGGTAGTAGGTCATCGTTGTCATAGATGTTTGTAATGCCATCTAGCAGGTTAAGCTCTGCCGCAGTTGCAGTAATCGTGCCTTGGGTACCACCTTCGCCTGTTGTTCCATAGGTAATGGTAGTAGAGGTAACATCGCCATCAACTTCAACGCCGGTAGAAGAAACCGTAGCAATCGCAGTGCCATCAACATCAAGCTTTATATCAGCGCCACTTGCGCCAATATTGAATGTGCCAGTGCTATCGCCATTATCTACAGTATTGATTGAGCCTGCGTAAATGCTGTTATAAAAATACGCAATCGCACCACTACCAAATGTGACGGTAGATACTTCGTTTAAATCTTCAGCTGCTGTTAAAACCTTTCCTGACTCAACTAGCCCTTCAGTCGCAACAGTCAATCGATTTAGCTCATTCGCATTGGCTGTAACAGCTATAGTATCAATAGACCATTCACCTGCTGCTAAGTCAGGCTTTATCTCAAGCGTTCCGTCAAAAAGGTTGTCAATCTTATCAAAATTAGCATTTAACTTAGTACCCCAAGTATCGCCTGATGCACCAACTTGAGGCTTGGTTAAAGAATAAGTTGCTGTGTTACTATCAGACATTTAAGCCACCTTGTTCCAAGAATTTGTCTCGTTCACCTGCTTTACCCAAGCAGATGGATCGTTAGTTAAGTTAGTCCAATCAGCTTCATATGCACTGATTGCAGACCATTCAGGCTCGTCAGATACCTGCTCAGTCCACGAATTAGCATCATTATAACGCTTTGTCCACCTAACAAGAAGCTCTCCTGCTTCAAGCGTGCATACTGAGGATATTGAGGCTTCTGCACCACGGATTACCTTCGGATCTGCCGCGTACGCAAATTCAAACTGATCTTCTGCGGTACCATGCTGAACACGCTTAACATCAACTGATGTAGTCAAATCTGAGTCAATCTGACTAGAAACCTCGCGTACTCTGACACCGCCTGACGTGGTAGCCGACAAGCCATCAATCTGGGCTTCTACCGCAGCCGTGATGTAAATCAAAGCTGACAGTGTAGAGTCTAGCTGTACATCGCTCGCGACATCTTTAACCACGTTCATTGAGGCTGTGGTAGACGCGCTAGGCGTGATGTCAGCAGAGACTAGCCTTGTTAGTGCCGCAGTAGCTGAATCGTCAAAAGTAAAGTTATCACTACCGGTAGGAATCTGAACCCTGACAACACTAGAGCTTGTAGAGGTATCTAGCGATAGATCAACAGATACCTCGCCAACCCGCACGGCAGACATACTGACTGACGCACTGGTTGAGATGTTTGTGCCAATGTTTCTGACAAGCTTCGCATTGATTGTTAGTGATGCATTTATAGACGCACTAGCATCGACTTCGCGTACTAGCGTGGCATCTAAGCTAGGATCGAGAGATAGGCTCTGAGATGCGTCTATCGTGCGTACACGAGTAGCGTCCGAAGAGTCTGCGAAGGTTAAGCTGTCACTGCCTGTAGGCTGTTGAACGCGATCAACATCACACGTTACAGAGGCTGTGAGAGATTTTGAGGCTGCTACCTCGCCAATTCTGACACCGCTAGAAGTTAGCGATAGATCCGGGCTAAGAGAGCCTGACACCTGAGCAACTCGCACAGCCGACATGGAAACTGTCGCACTAGACGAGATATTAGATCCGGTGTTTCTGACAAGCTTAGCGGAAACTGTCAGCGAGGCATCAAGCGATATCCCGCCTGAGATTGTCTTTACATGAGTAGCAGACGCTGACTCAGAAAAGCTGAGAGTGTCTGACGCAGTGCCGCCATCAACAACACGGCTTCCCGTAGCTGAGAATGGGGCAAAGCTGAAGCCGACTACGCCAAACATTTATACTCCTAGTTCATTGACTCTGCCTCTACAACCTCTGGAGCTTCCAAAGATTCTGTCAGCATCTTAATGAAAGAATCGCGACCAACCATGAGTTGATCTAGGTTAAAACGAGCAGATCCAATCTTTCGATCTAAATCCGCAACGTGATTGACCATCGCCTTCTGCTGCTCGTTTAGTTGATCTTCAGTGTACTCTTTATCGTTGATTGTGATGGTGTTTGTTTGTTTCTCGCCCATCGTAATCTCCTTAGTTAAGTTAATGTTAAGAGCCTGTTGCCCAGAGCTTACCTAGCTGCTCGTACTCTTTGTACTTTTCAACTAACTTACCTAGCCAATCAGGTATCTCGCCCTTTTGACGCGCTTCCGCGTTCTTTTTTTCCACTATACCGCTGACCCTAGAGTCATACTGGTACGTTGGATTCTTTTCCTCGTTGTGGAAAACTAGATTTAATGCACCTCTTCTGTGTGCATCATAATAGTCCAAGTACATACAAGTATCTTCACCTATTACTAGCTCGTTGAACCGATACATACTCGCTGCTTTTTTTGAAATGAACGTAATCCTATGGTGAGTTTCGTTACTTCCGATGTATTTTAAACAGTACTCAGCCCACGTTCTTTGAGTACATCCTACTGGCAAACTTTCTACACAATCTTCTAATACATTTTTTTGCTTAAATGGATACCATTTTCTTGGGTGTACAGAGTCAGGGTTTACATCACCATGCTTGTTTGTTTCAAATCCCGGATTGCTAGATGAGTAGTGAATCAATCCAATGTTAAAACCCACTTGATTCTTTAGTGCTACTGCATCTGGAGCGTTAGTGCTAGCTGCAAGTTTTTTGTAGTACAAAACGCCGTACTCAGTGATAATGTCATCGCCATCAACCATAACAGCGTAGTCGTTCTGCGATGCTTCAAACAAATCTAGCAAGCTATTTTTGCCTTTGCTTGGTGTGCCATCACTTTCAGTAACGTAGTGTTCGATGCCGTTTGACGTGCAATATTCTACTGCGTCTTGCTCAAAAAGCTGATCTTTCGTGTTGATCACGATAACCATATCTTCTATTGGTATCGTGTTCTCATGCCGCTTTAGGGCAAAACGATTACCTGACACTAGGACGTAGAACTTTAACATCCTACTGTTCCGGCAGCTCTCTCTTAGGGTACTTATCTTTTACAGCTTTAATTTTAGCTGCCATCTCTTCTGGAAACAAACCGGCGTGATAAAGAGCGTCTAGCTGCTCGCCGATTGGCGGATACTCTGCTCTACGGTCATCTTTGTATCTAACGTATTCCCAGTGCCAATTCTTTTCCCAGTAAGCCGCTATCTCTTCTTCGGTTTCGTCAGGCAGCTCAACAATTTCTGTAGATCCGTCACCATTAATGTTTAAAAATCTTCTCATTAGTTGTGATACTCGACTGTTGTGAAATATTCAACGCCATTCCAGTTTGAACCACCACCAAGACCAATCTGTATCTGGTGGCTTAACTTACTTATTGCCGCGCTTGTTGATCCGCCTATTTTGTAGAATCTAGCGCCATCTGTATTTGACTGATTGTTACCTTCTTTTATTTGCAAATCAAACATAACTCGACAATCATTTGTGTCGTCTGTTCGCCAGAGATTCAGAATAATGATAGACTCTTTAGTAAAGTAGTAAGAATATATGTAATCAGCGGTTGCGCTCCAAACTTGGTTGTAGTAATCAACCTCGTGCAAATCATCCTTGTAGTATCTCCAAGAGACAGCAGAACCATTTGCAGTCATATCAATACCAACTCTAGGTGTAGTTTGACCGCTTGCCAGAACTTTATCGTCCACCGTAAGCACAATCTCTATCTTACGCCAATTATTTGCCGGTGTTAGCGTAATGCCAGACACGCCATTCAATTCATGACCCTGAGAGAAAGACTTAACAGAAGCGTATCCTGATGCGTCAGGAAGGTAGATAGTCTGGCTTTGAGACGCAGGATTTATACTAGATAGCGTTGTAAGGTAAGTACCTTTGTCATATATCAGGTCATAGCCTGAGCCTTGCAAGCGAATGTCAGCATACGCATATATAGGGTTATCAACACGCAGCCTTTCAGTGCCATTGTCAAAAAGGCTTATATAGGCGTCATCATACAAGATGATGCCGTGCTCACCCGACTTTGCTTGGATGTAAGTATTGCCGCCATCGTCACCATCTACATTGTTTCTGATGAACAAATGGTTTTTGTTATTGTCTATGTAGCTGTTAGTACCATCGTGGTAGATATTTAAGTCACTCGCAGCACCAAAGTTTGCGCGTACACTGTCAGCAAATATTAGATTACCTGAAGTTTTTGTGTCGGCTTGATCACTACGCAAGAACGAAGATGCTTGGATGCCATCAACGGTGTCAGCGTCTAAGCCTGAGCCTGAGCCATCGTTACCTGCGTTCCAGACAACATTTCCATTAACTTTTAGTGAATTATTATTACCAATAACTGCAACACCAGAATTTGTGTGATCGGTGCCACCGTCTAATATAATACCAGTCTCCCAATCTAACTTTAGCTGTTGATAGGTTGATGCAGTCCAAGCCCCAGATGTTCTATAAATCCCGTATGCGCTATTGCTGCTATGCCAAAAAATACCTTCGTTATATGTTGCAGTACGACCAACAGAAGCAGTCGCTCTTGCATTTTCAGTGCCTATGCCGAATCCATAAGATGAATTGCCAATGGTCAAATTACCTGTTTTAGCATCATTAGCATCACTTCTAACAAAGCTAGAAGCTTGAATACCATCAACGGTATCTGCATCCAAGCCTGAACCTGTGCCATCGTTACCTGCGTGCCATACAGTATTACCTAAACAAGTAGCACCACTAGATGACATGGTAAACCAATCTTCAAGGCTCACCGCAGTACTGGCTGTTGTACCCGACTTACCCTCAAAATACATTTTTGCACCTGAGGAGCTATCAACATTTGCTTCTATTCTGAAAGAGTTACCGGAAACATCAGGAACACCGTTAACATGGTTAAAACATACATTGGCGTTGCCATAACCATCGTTAGTTGTGAGTGACATACTACCTGAACCCGCACCAACTTTTACTGCTGAGGCAGTGCCACCTGATGTAATAAAGTCACCTGATGTTTTGTAATCACCTGTACCTGAAGTTTTTCCAGTCAAGTTATTAAATGCGTGTGTGTGACTATCGTTAGCTACAGCAGTAGTAATAGAAGCATTACCCGAACCATCCCAAGATGTACTACCAGTAACATCGCCCGTTAAACTGAGTGTTCTAGCAGTAGTCCACTTGTCAGCGTTTGGATGGTAGCCATCGTGGAAAGCAGTGTTACCTGCAATATTTACTCCACCTGAGACGGTCTCAAGAACTACTGCGTTATCGTAATACAACTGAACATAAGGTGTAGTTGTATCGTTACGCATTACAATTAGATTATGGTTTTCACCACCTGTACCTTCACCTTGCCAATAGAAGCTACCGTTTGCGTGATGATAGTTACGGAAGTATGTGTTTGTACCATCATGCCCCATACGAAAATCCGCGCCGGCACCTAATCGGATTTCGTAATTATCTTGCCACTCGGTATGCCCTGACACATTGTCATTTGTATTACTACGGATAAACGATGACGCCTGAATGCCATCAACAGTATCAGCGTCTAATCCTGAGCCTGATCCGTCATTATCAACAGTGATCATCTTCTCAGCAGGATAGGTACAGAACACCTGCTTTTCGCCAGACGAGAAGTTTACTGCGTTGCCTGAATTAGATGACTCAAGAACGGTGTCACGCGATAAGGTAGTGCCAGACGATGTATAGGTGCCTACGCCGACTTCCCACTCATCGCCGCCAACTATCGCATAGTAAGTGGTGTTACCATTACCAATGACCGAGAACGACTGGTAGCCGTCCGCTGCTCCGGCAAGCGTAATCGTGCCTGTGCCGGTAGTTGTTGTTGTTTCTTTTACGCGGTCTTTAACTACCAGAGCCATGTTTTTCCCTTATGCGTCAGTTGCGTCTAGCTCAACTGAGCCTCGCTCAAATCGTACAATATCACCTGCATCTATTGTTTTAGAAGCATCTAATGCAATAGAAAATAAATAATGATTTTCAGGCGCTCCATCTGCGGCAGCATCTGAGTCACTGCCGTAATTAACGCTTTCTGATCGTGAAAAAACCGAGACGTGCGTTATTGTACCCCAAGAAGCTGTAGCTTCTGGAAACTCCAATGCAGCCGAGTTATATAGCGTAGCTTTGTCACTATTTTGAGAAATATCACTGATGCCAAAAGTTATCGGAATTCTTTCATATCCATTACCAGACACCTCGCCACCGCCAGTTTCAGACGGCGCTTGGGTGAGTAGTCCTAACCAACGATCATTCTTACGCAATGACACGCGCTGAACAGTTGGATTTGAACTAGAAGCCTTGCCCCAAACTTTTACAGTGACGGATGTGTTCTGCGGCTCAAAAACAATACCTAAATATTCAGTATCGCCACTATTGAAATCATCGGCATAACTCGTCATGTTCTCTGAATAATAGCTGTTACTTCCATCTATTATCTCAATATAGATGTTGGTAGTCCCTGCGCTATACATGTAAACGTCAATATTAACAGCGTAAGTTTCACCGGCAGTTAGCCCTGAGACTGTTTGCGATACGCTACCCCAGTTAGACTTAAATTTGATCCATCCTTGATTAAAAGAACCAGTCTGACCATCCCAACTCGGAGTGTAGGTGCCGCCTTCGTTACTTAGCGTCCAACTTGATGCGTCTTCTTCAAAATAAGAGTTTGTCAGCAACTCTGGATGCAACCCACCGTCAGAACCATCACCTCGCCACCACTGCTTCCAGTCGCCGTTAGACAGCGCAGCTAACAGTATCGCTTCATATGCGTTGGAAATACTCATGCCAGACTCCTATTAGTCTAGTGTGATATCTAAGTCGCCTGCCGGTAAGCGCAGTACGTCACCTGTCGCAATAGCCTTAGATGACGTTAGAGCAGCGTATGCGATTGCATTACCGCTTGTAGCCGCATCCCAAATAGCAATGTGGGTGATCGTGCCCCAAGAGCCTGTGGCTGTAGGAAACTCAACAACTGCGGTATTCGTTGCAGTGTTGTTAGTCACAGTAAAGCCTATAGACTGACGTACATAGCCGTTGCCAGATAGCTCGCCTGTAGCGCCTGTCTCGCCCGGATTTGCGGTGTGCAATGACAAATAATGTGTAGTTGGCGCAGTCCAAGTAGTTTCGCCAAAAGCGACATCCATCACTTTGTTTTCTGCGTAGTTAGTAAAAGACATTAGCCTAATCCTCGTATTTTCAAATTAACGCCCGAGCCTGAATAGCGAGCTTTATCAGAAGCGGCGTTGATGTTCTGAACTGCCGCTGAGTACAACTGCGCCCATACAGCAATTCTAGCATCTTCTGCCAAGTAAGGCGCACTATGAGCTAATGCACCATATAAGTAAACGTCAGGGTGATCGGTGATCAACCAGTTCGTCTCATTAGTTGATAGTGCAGGTATCTTGGCGTAGTAAGCAAGCTCAAACGCCTCTGCCTGCGATGGTGTTGGATACAGCTCAATCTGCCCGTCAATGTGGTTATACAAGAACGGCTCTTCTGTTGTGCCTTGATTCTTAACTCGGCGCGTGGCGATCTCATCACGAGAGGCTAATGTCAGCACCTGCCCGTTAGCCGCATGAGTCAACCGGATCGTCTCAAGCCAGTCACCCGGAACCTCAAGATATTGATCACCTGCATCCTGTGTTCCTGTTGACCGTGTCTCCATCTTCCAATGGCGAATATCACGATTTAACTGCGCTTCAGCCAACTGGATAAACGTAGGAATGACAGACGTCAGGTCATCACGGTTCAAGAAGTCCGCGATTGCTGTCTGTAGGTTTGTGTAGTTGGTAATCGCCATTACGCTGTCCTTAGTATGCGTGGTGTCTTATCTTCACGCTCTTTGTTGATTCGGTCAAGGATCATAGGCGTTGTGCCTACTGCTGATGCTAGAGGTACGCCGCGAGATTGGATCGACTTTGTCATCTCTGGAGTCAGCGGCAAATACCAGTTTTCACCTGCGTCCTGCATCTCAGGATCGTTGAGCTTAACCTTCTTCGGCTTAACACCGTATTCCTTGCCGATTGTTTCAAGGATGGATTTGAGCTTGTTTTCGTAAACTTCGTTGTACAGCTTGGCGTAGCGGTCAGACCATTGGTTGATCTGGTTCTGCGGATTGCTGAAGGTGATTCCGGCAAAGTCGCCTTTGCTTACTGCTCGCTCCATTGCCTGACGAACCATTGCTTTGATCCAACGCTCGTCTTTGAGTGGGTATTCAGCATCTGGCGCAGAGCCTAATCTCTCTAGGTTTTTGACATTACTGTACGCATCACGTTTAGCTTTTATAGCTTCTGCATATCTCACCAAATCTGGATCATTGATTCCTTCATCTCTGAGCAGTTTCAATGGGTCTGCTACGTCAGTAATCTCATCTAAAACGTGAAACTTGGCTGTATTATTGCGTTGGTGATTACGTCCCTCTTCAGTCATCTCAATGTCCCTAAAGCGAGCTTCCACCCGATCTAAGCGACCTGCATCAAGCTTTCTTGAAATTGCTTGAATATCTGGGATGTCAATATTATCTCTCAACTCAACATAAATCCGATCTGCTGATGCTTGTGCAGCATCGTAATCAGTGTTGGCTTGCAGAAGCTCTTCCCTGTTTTCAGGCGTAGAGTAACCGCTCTGACGACCCTCTTGGTGTAGGTCAGACTGAATCTCGTCAACGTGGTAAACACTTTCGCCGTCAGCAGTTTCGCGAGATGTTGTTCTCATATGAGAAACGTAACCTTCAGCAATATCCTCGCCATAATGTGATGACTCGAATGTGCGACCAGACTTTGGATCGTAGGTCAGGATCACTTCTTCTAGTGGCGTGTAGTAATCGCTATCGCCTTGAAGATACTGTGACCACTGCATCGCTCCTTCGCCTGTTCCGTGACCAAAGTAGCCTTGATCCATAGACCAGTTTTGTATTTGAACCTCTAGCTCGTCTATCGAGTAAACGTCATCAACAATGACATTGCCGTTATGCCAAGCGCGGTAGCCAACATCATCATTACCAAAGATTTTAAATTCCTCACCGGCAAAGTCGATGGTGTCGTCTATGTAAGGATTTTCGTTGTAAAACTCTATCTCACGAGCAGCAATCATTTCTTCTGCCTTACTTTGAATGCCGCCGCCTAGCTCAGCATCAAGATCGGCTAACCAATCACCGCCGCCATCAATCGCCTCATTAAGCCTACCGTAAGCCATGACAAGAGCTTCTTCATCAGTTTCCGCCTCGCCTCTTGCTTTAAGACGATCTGAAATTGCTTCCAAAATCTCGTCAGTTTGCGAGCTTTGCTGATTGTATGTGTTGAGCGACAGCTCCCCGCCTACGCTCCTGTAATCACCCTCAATGTCGCCCATGTAGTCATACAACCAATCATCCATGCGGTGATTACCTTCATTCTCCCAAAAATCACCAATATTTAATTCACCACGGCTTCGGCGACCACTTAAATCCATCTCATCAGCATCGCCGCCACCTGTTTCATCAAGAATCACACGACTCATGCGATCCTGTGGCGGTTCAACCTCATCAAACACTCTCTGAATATCAACAACATCGTGACCGTGCTTGTTCTTACGGGTGATGCTATCCAGATTTAGACCATGCTCCTCGATGTCGGCTTTGGTTACGCCCATTGCCTCAAGGCGTTGCATTAGTGAGCGTGGAGTAACGGATGCAGGTACATTCGGGTCATTCTTTATGTCAAGCAGTGCCTGCTCTACCCGTGAGTAAGTACCAGTGCCGCCGTCTTCGTTGAAGATACGCGCTTGTTGTGCAGGCTCACGCAGCATTGGTGGTAGCTTTTCTACCTTTGGTACATCTTCCTGAAGGCTGCGAGGTGTTGGGCTTTTCTTAGGCTCCAAGCCTTCAACCTTGATGGTGGTAAAGATTTGCTCGTCAGAGGCATTGTTAATGCGATCTATCAACTTAGGTAGATCAAAAGAGGCAGCCTGTTGTTGACCACGATCACGCATTTCCTGACCTATAGTCTTCCAATTTTGGTACTTGCGCTGAGCCTCGTCTAATAATATCTGACGACCCTCTTCTGCTGTGTAGCTAGGGCGTTGACCCATAAAGCTCATGCGCTCTTGAGTAGGCTTAATAATGCTTTGCTGTTGGAATGATCTTTGGTTACGGGCAATTTCCTGATTGGTAAGAATGTCAATGTTGTATTTTTGATTTGCTGTTTCAGAGCCGTATGGGTTTAAGCCCATATTTTCTTTAACTTTGTTTCTGGCGTTAGACCAAACAATATCCCAATCAGGGTACGTCTTTAGCTTTTCAATTATTTGCTCATCGGTTTGATTGAGAATCTCATCGTTGAACAACATCTGTCTTTTTGAATCATCGCCACCAACTGCCTGATAACGACCATGACGAGTAGGCTCACGCAGTGGCTCTAATGCAGGAACACGCCAGTCGGTATTCTGTGTGATTGGATCACGAGCATCTAGGATGCGTGGGGTTGGTTTGGCAGCCTTGCCT
>Ga0213859_10000542_pt1 | contig 17245 bp, 25 predicted proteins | sample PICome_2_FD_160133 | JGI IMG/M metagenome (GOLD analysis project Ga0213859, IMG submission 160133) | Coastal seawater microbial communities near Pivers Island, North Carolina, United States - PICO304 | ecosystem: Environmental > Aquatic > Marine > Coastal | place: USA: North Carolina... | reverse complement strand
CTGTTATGTGTAGGTGATCATTGTGAAATTAGAACAGCACCTTATATCTACTTTGAGAATACTTGGGGACCAGATTATAAGACAAATCAAATAACCAAATGGGATTATCCAGCATGATACATACAGCAGCAACATTTGCAGCATGGGTTCTTAACACTTGGTGGACCATGGCAGTATTAGGATGGTCATTGATTATGTTTCCTGTAATGGGCATACATTTGATACACAAATACAACTGGCAGCACTGGGAACCATTTGACAAGAAACATAATTAGGGTTATAATTTGAGAGTTGAGAAATCAACTGCGGCACTTCCCTTGGTGGTTCAGGAGTGGCGGCGATAGGAACCACCTTTGCGGGATGTAGCGCAGAGGTAGCGCGTCTGTTTTGGGAACAGAAAGTCGGGGGTTCGATCCCCTCCATCCCGATTTAGATATATAATTGTAATAATGGAATTTTACACCGTGGAACACTGGCAGGAGAATTGGGAAGAGTTAGTATCTAGGGTGCAAGACGGAGAGAGTATAGGGGTTACAAACGGACGAAATCGTGCTATAATGATGCCAGCGGATGAGGAACTCATACGCATCTACACGGAGCATGACGAAGCTTCTTGATGGGACTATCGCATATTGGTTAATGCCCACTGCTTATAACGGTGTGAACCGGGTTCAATTCCCGGTAGTCCTATCGCTCCTTTAGCAATCTGGTGAATGCAGCGAACTCATAATTCGCCTGAGGCGTGTTCGATCCACGCAAGGAGCACTTGACGGATTCCCGTCATTCCTCTATACTAGACAAGTCAACACACAGAAAAATGTCCATCACTGATAAGTTCAAGAAAGACATCAGCACTCTACGCGCTGCTGCCAATGGCGAAATTTTCCTTGATGTAAAGAATCCAAAACTTTTCAAAAAGGTACGTCGCTTTTATGAAAACGAAGGCGTCGTGTTTTCAGGAGAACCATTTGATGATTATGAAATGTTAATGGAAAATCTGTTTACAGATCTCGAAACTGTTGAGGTTGCCCAATGAAAAAACCCACCATTCTTTTGGAAAGGTTTCCCTATCGTTATGTTCAGGTTGGTACACTAGAGAATGGTAAACCAGACTGCAGAATTCAGAAGATGAGTTCATATAGCAATAGGTACACAGACATGTATTTGTGTGACAATGAGATGCAGTTGATGACTGCTATGGAAGATCACGATTATACCTGCTGGTTAGATCCTGATAATGTTCCTGCATATCGCAAGGACGTAGCACGAAACATGTATGCTTGAGTGAAGAGGGGTTTACAAGACTCCTCTTTTTTTGTATAATGTAAAAAAATAACCTTGTAAATGAAAGTTGCTTTAATTAGCGGTATTACAGGACAGGACGGATCATACCTAGCAGAACTTCTTCTCGAAAGGGGATATCAAGTTCATGGTATTATTCGTCGCTGTTCTCTAATCAATACCCATCGAATTGATCACATTTATCCACAATTGCATCTTCATTATGGAGATCTAACTGATTCTACAAATCTGGTTAGAGTTATTCAGCAAGTTCAACCAGATGAAATTTATAATCTAGGGGCTCAAAGTCACGTAAAGGTATCATTTGAGATGCCTGAATATACTGGTCAGACTGATGCATTGGGAACTTTGAGAGTCCTTGAAGCAGTTCGTTTACTTGGAATGGAAGATAAGGTTCGTATCTATCAAGCATCTACCAGTGAATTATATGGTAAGGTGCAAGAGATTCCACAGACAGAAACGACACCTTTCTATCCACGCTCTCCATATGGTGTTGCAAAATTGTATGGATATTGGATTGTAAAGAACTATCGTGAATCATATGGAATGTATGCTTGTAGTGGAATTCTTTTCAATCATGAGTCTCCAAGACGTGGTGAAACTTTTGTAACTCGTAAGATTACAAGAGCACTTAAAGCGATCTCTGAAGGTAAACAAGATTGTTTGTATCTTGGTAATCTTGATTCACTTCGTGATTGGGGACATGCTAAAGATTATGTTGAGGCTATGTGGTTGATGCTCCAGCAAGATGAACCTGAGGATTTTGTGATTGCCACAGGAAAACAATATTCTGTTCGTCAATTTGTGGAAGAATCTGCACCTTATTTTGGTATGAATATCAGATGGAAAGGTTCTGGTCTTGAGGAAGTTGGTATTAATTCTGATGGAAAAACGGTTATCAGAGTTGACTCTAAATATTTTCGTCCTGCTGAAGTAGAGACCTTATTAGGTGATGCCTCTAAGGCAAAGGAAAAACTGGGTTGGGAACCCAAAATTTCATTTAAAGTATTAGTTGAGGATATGTGTAATCATGAATGATATTAAATGGCCATTGATGAAAGATAATCTAACATTATCTGATCGGGTCAAAATGGCATCCTTTTGTTTATTTTCAAATAGATTTACTAATGGTCCAAAGGTCAGAGAGTTTGAATCTGAATGGAGTAAGTGGTTAGGATCTAAACATTCATTGTATGTTTCTTCTGGAAGTACTGCTAATTATCTTCTTCTTTCTTCTGTAAAAGAGTTCTATGGATTGAAGGATGGAGATAAAGTTTTAGTACCTGCTGATACTTGGGTTACGAATGTTGGACCTGTAATCCAGTTGGGATTTACTCCTATTTTTTGTGATATCAATTTAAAGAATTTTAGTTTTTGTGAAGAAGATTTAGAGTATCTTGCAAAGAAGCATCCTGATATAAAAGTTATCTTCATTACACATCTTATAGGATATCCTGCAAATAGGGACAGGTATTCTGAACTATTTCCTGATGCAATACTTTTAGACGATGTATGTGAGTCTCATGGATGTGAAAATTCTAATGGGACAAAAGTAGGATTTGATAGTTTAGGATCTACTTTTAGTTTTTATTTTGGACATCATATGTCTACAGTTGAAGGTGGAATGATTTCTACTAATAATTATGATCTATATGATTTAATGAGAATGAAAAGGTCTCATGGATTGGCAAGAGAATCTGAAAGGTTTCATCAATATACTGAAAAGTATCCAGAGATATCTAAACAGTTCATGTTCATAACTGATGGATATAACTTTAGGAATACAGAGATCTGTGCAGTGTTGGGATTATCTCAACTGAAAAGACTTGATAAGTATATCGAGAAGAGGAATATAAACTATTCGAAGTTTATATCTCTTATAAAAAAATACTCAGAAAAGTTTGTAGTTCCAGAGTATCATAATGGTGTAAGTAATTTTTGTTTTCCATTATTGTGCAAAGATAAAAAGACCGCACAATTTTTGAAATGCAAATTTGATGATAATGGTATTGAACACAGACCTATTATTGGTGGTAATCTTTTAAGACAACCATTTTTAAAAAATTATAATATCGATACTCAGAAAGAAAAACTAAATGTTGATTTTGTACATGATAATGGTCTTTATCTGGGCAATAATCATTTTATTGGAGATAATGAAATTAAACTGCTTGAATCTATTTTGGAGAAACTATGAATACAAAATCTAAAATTTACGTTGCTGGCAATACGGGTTTAGTTGGATCAGCAATTGTTCGTATGCTTCATATGAAGGGATATACAAATATTATTTCTTCACCTTCATCCAGTTGGGATTTGCGTAGACAAGATGATGTAGAAAGGTTTTTTAGAGTTAATGAACCTGAATATGTTTATCTTGCTGCTGCTAAAGTGGGTGGGATTGGTGCAAATAAAGATTATCCTGGGTACTTCATCTATGATAACTTGATGATTCAGTCAAACATTATTCATGCTGCTCGTAAGTTTGGTGTTAAGAAACTTTTGTTCCTAGGTTCTTCATGTATCTATCCCAAGATGTGCGAACAACCTATTAAGGAAGAGTATTTACTTAGTGGTACTCTTGAACCCAGCAATGATTCTTATGCGATTGCAAAGATTGCTGGCATTAAGATGTGTCAGGCATATCGTAAGCAGTATGGATTTAATGCAATTTCTTTAATGCCTACGAATTTATATGGCCCCAATGACAACTTTGATTTGGAGACCTCTCATGTTTTACCCGCAATGATTGCAAAGTATCATCATGCAAAGGATGATGTTACTCTCTGGGGTGATGGTTCTGCTAGACGAGAGTTTCTTCATGTTGATGATCTTGCTGAAGCATGTTATACTTGTATGAGAGATTATAATAGTCCTGATATTATTAATGTGGGAACTGGTGAAGATGTTACCATTAAAGAACTATCAGAGACAATTTCTAATATTGTAGGATTTTCTGGACAAACCAACTGGGATACTTCCAAACCTAATGGAACTCCACGAAAACTTTTGGATGTAACCAAAATTAAATCTCTTGGTTGGGAACCAAAAATTAGTTTAGAAGATGGCATTAAAAAAACTTACGAGTGGTATAAAGATCAATGAAATTTCTTACATTTTTAAATTCTGGGTGTCATGATATTTGTGTGAATATGTTGAAGTCTGCTGAGAATGTGGGCATCAATATGGACGACTTTATGATTGCCTGTATGGATGAGGATGTTTATAGATCTCTGATTCTTGAGGGATATAAAGGTGCTTTCCTTTACATGGACCAAGAACTAAGGGAATATCAAGATTGGACATTTAATCAGAATAGTGGATTTAGAAATATTGTAAGACATAAGTGGAAGATCATTAATCAGGTACACAAAGAGCATCCCAATTTGATGTGGGTAGATACTGATATTGTTTTCAAAGAGAATCCTGTTGAGATTCTGACTGGTCATGAAGAAGTACTATTTCAAACTGATGCTCCTGGGTCTACAATCTGCACTGGATTTATGGTGTTTAATGAGACTCCCGAGTGCCGTCAGTTGGTAGAAGAATGTGGTGCAGATGATAGTGATGATGATCAATTGATTATGAATCGCATTGCACTTACAAAGTATAATGATCATGTTGCATTGCTTTCGGAGGATCTCTTCCCCAATGGAAATGTTTATTATCAGCAAGGTAAAAAAGAGAATGCAATGATTGTGCATAATAACTGGATGGTTGGTGTAGAAACCAAAATCAATAAGTTTAAGGAGGAAGGCCTGTGGTTTATTTGAATTCGGAGTATAAGTATTTGAGACCAAAGTCTCTTACTCCAACATATCCTCCTTATCATCAGGGAGATTATCTTGAGGAATATTTTTATACTCAGTATCAAAAACTAGAAGACAAACCAGAGAGAGAATACATTGATATCTTCTGGTCAAATATTTTCTGTAATCGTATTTGGGCAGGTCAACCATATCCAGATCTTCAGGATCTTATGTATGATACTCTCAGTGCAGATGGATCATATTTTACTCTCTGTCAACAAGATGATGGGCCTTTTGAGGATTTTCCAGAAGATACTATGATCTTCTCTGCTGGTGGTAATCGTAAGAAGGGTAATGTAATTCCTATTCCACTTGTCTGTTCTTCTATTACAAATGTCCCTGAGAAGAGACATAAGTATTTCGCTTCTTTTATTGGTTCTAATACTTATTGGGTAAGGACTGATATGGTAAAGGCATTCCGTGGTAAAGATGATTGTCTTGTCAAAGCAGGAAACTGGGACATCAATGTTGGAGAAGAGAAGTTGAATAACTTCCTTGATGTTATGTCTGCTTCTAAGTTCTCTCTATGTCCTAGAGGATATGGAACCACCAGTTTCAGACTTTATGAGTCCTTCCAATTGAATACTGTTCCTGTTTATATTTCTGATGATCATGCACTGCCATGGTCTGATGAACTGGACTGGGAAAAATTCTGTGTTATAATTGGAGAGGATGACATTGCAAATACCTATGATATTTTGAAGGGTATTTCTGATGATACATACAATGAGATGTTGAAGAAGGGACAGGAACTCTATCAAGATTACTTCTCGCTTCAAGGTGTCTTTGAGAATATTATTAAAAGAGTTAGATGAAGAAAGTTCTTTTAGTCTTTGGATCTTATGCTGATCAAAGACAACAATTTTTTGATACTTACATGTCTCCAAGAAATCAAGAGTATGCTGATAAGCATGGTTTTGAATATCTTGAACTAAAAGAAAATCTTTATAAGTATCGTGGTAACTATACATGGTTGAAGTTTACTATTCTTGAGCAGATGCTTGAGGAAGGTTATATTACCGATGGAGATATTGTCACACATTTGGATGCTGATATGTGCATTGCAAAGGTTGATGAACTATATCAAACAAATAAATCTTTTTCGTATTCTATTGATTCTGGTAATACTCATTGTATGGGAAATTTTTCCATTAAGATTAATGATTGGTCTCGACAATTGGTAGATAATATTCTTTCTGAAGATAGGTATCAGGCTCTTAATGATGTTGTATCCAGGCACGAAAGGTTTGGGTATATCAATAGTTTCTGGCACGAGTTCAGAGAACAAGCATCCTGGTATTCTCTTGCAGGTATCAAGAGGCATTCTGATGAACCATTCTGGAATCTTCCAGACTACGGTTGGCACTCTGATAAGAATGAATGGACCGTTTATTCTTTAGACGAACTTTATGAACATGTGGAGGTTCTTCCAACAGCATGGAATGTTACAGAGGTGGAAGGGGAATCCAATTGTCAGTTTTTAATTAACAAGGTAAATAGAGATGATGTAATTATTCGTCATTTTGCTGGCGGTCAACAATGGAGAAAGGAGTGGTTTAACTAATGGATTTGATGCATATTACTGATGACCTCACTATGGTCAATGAAGGTCATGTTGGTGGATTTATAATTGAAAAAGATCCAGCAACATATACTCCACATTTGTGGGAATATCTTTGTAAAAAATTTAATATTAAGACAGTTTTAGATATTGGATGTGGAATGGGTCATGCCATTGAAGAGTTCAACAAACATTGTGATGAGGTAGTTGGTGTTGATGGATCTAAGTATGTTGTAGAAAATTCTCTTTTTACAGATCAAATTTTTTATCATGATTTTTCTGTAGGAACTTTAGAAACAGAAGATAGATATGATCTTTGTTGGTCTTGTGAATTTGTAGAGCATGTCGATGAAGAGTATAGGGATAATTTCTTGGAAGTATTTGCTTATGCAAAGCATCTTGCAATTACATATGCAGAGCCAGGACAACCGGGACATCATCACGTAAATTGTCAACCAAAAGAATATTGGATTGAAAATCTCAAGAGATATGGTTTTGAGTATGATGAGCAAATTACCAAAGAACTAAGAGAAGTTGCATATAAAGATGCATTAGAATATAATTCGGAGTATAAAGATAACCATTTTAATCTTAGAGGTCTTTTCTTCGTTAAAAAAGATGATTGATAAAATTTTTGTTTGTCATTGGGACAAATTAGTTGATAGAAAGAAAGAACTTATTGAGGTTTTATCTGAAGAAAATATTTTTGATTATGAATTTGTTTGTGACTATGATAAGGAAACATGGTCTGAAGAAAAAATCAAAAGTGATTTTCCAAAAATATTTGAAGTGGTAGAGGGTTATGGTAGAAAACTAAAACCCTCCGAAATATCTCTCTCCTTAAAACATGTAAAAATTATTCGTGAAGTTGCAGAAAAGTATGAATATGCTTTGGTTCTTGAGGATGATGTAATTTTATGTGATAACTTTGTAGAGGAATTTTTAGAATCTTATAATCAACTTCCTGATGACTGGGATATTGCATGGGTAGGAACATGCTGTGGATTACATGCACCAACATCTGAAGATAAGAGAGTCTATAGGGTCAATGGATCTAGATGTACTCATGCATATGCGATAAGTAACATTGGTGCAAAAAAAGTTTTATCAGAACTCAAATATTGTAACACTGGAGCAGACTTCTTTTTCAATTTAATAATAGAAAAATTTAATTTAAACAACTATTGGTTTGAACCTGCACTTGCAGTTCAAAATCCAAGATTTCAAACAACGATACAAAATTAATTATGAAAATTTCTTTTGCCGATTTTTGGCCTGGATTTGATTACAATCATAACCTTATAATATTTTTATTCAAGGAAGTATTTGAAGATATAACTGTTACTAATCCTCAAGATTGTGATTGTTTGATTTATAATATTTTTGGACAATCGCATAGATCATACAATAATTGTATAAAAATATTTTTCAACACTGAAACTTCTCCAAGACCAAATTTCAATGAGTGTGATTATTCTATAACTAGTTTTTATGATTCATATGATTCTAGAAATATTAGAATTCCATTGTGGATGTTTTATGTTGATTGGTTTGGTGTGGAGACGTGGGGTAATCCTGGTTGGTTAATACCTGTTGATTACTTTATGGAAGAGAATCCATTCTCCATGAAGAAGAAGACCAAATTCTGTAGTACAGTTTTTAGTGTACCGTATCAAAATAGAATTGATATGGTCAATACAGTTAATCAATATAAGAACGTTGATTGTTATGGGAAGTGTAACCCATTGAAGATTCCTCAAAATAATAATCATGCTGGGGAGTTTGAAAAGATGGAAGTAATCTCTGATTATAAGTTTTCTATTTGTTTTGAGAATGCTGCTCCTGGTGGATGGTACACAGAAAAACTGTTACATGCAAAGATAGCAGGTAACATACCAATCTATTTTTCTGATGAATACTGCCATAGAGATTTTAATACAAAAGGTTACCTTAACTTAATTGATTATTCTGATATGGAATCAATGCTTGAAGATATTATTAAAATTGATAATGATGATAATCTATATCAATCTATTCTTAAAGAACCTTTATTTGAAAAGAAACCGACTTTAGATAAAGTGTTTAATCAAATGATAGGAGTTTTAACATGAAAATTGCTGCATGTTTTTCTGGAAGAATTAGGAATTTTGAGGATACTTTTCCATACTTCAAGAAAAATTTTTTTGATATCTATGATGTTGATACTTTCTTTTTTGGATCTCCAAACAGAAATGGACGAGAGCAGAACCTATTAGAATTTGATAGGTTGTATAAACCCAAAAGATTCATTATCAATGAGCATGATTATTATGACCACTTAGATTCCGAATATAAATTTGGAGGGCCCATATCTAAAATGTGGTGTAATATTTACAATGCCAATAAATTGAGAGAAGAATATGAAGAAGAAAATAACTTTAAATATGATTACGTCTTTAGATTAAGACCAGATTTTTTCTTTCTTAGGACATTGAAAAGTATTGATTTAAATTTGAAAGAAATGGATGATAACTGTGTTATGATTCCTTCTAGATGGAATTTTCCAGAAATTCATCCTATGGGGAGGAGTGATATTATTGCTATGGGAACAAGTGTTTCAATGTCTAAGTATGCTAATTTATTTAAAAATATACCTAAGTACATTCATAAAATACCTTCAATGCATACTGGAAATCCTCATCCAGAATCTCTACTTGGAATATATTTGAATGATATCGGTGTTAATGTTATTCCTACAGAAACTCCTGTTGAATGTGAATATCCAGATGAAATAGATATTGGTTCCGTGAAAACTAATATCTCACTACCAAATATAACTACAGAATTGGCATATCGAGCCAATTATAGATCTTTTGCTTTTGATTAATTATGAAAATTAAACTTCTAATTCTTGATGTAGATGGTGTAATGACAGATGGCACCAAATACTATGACCGTGAGGGGAGAGTAAAACTCAAAACCTTTTGTGATAAGGACTGGACTGCAATCAAACGATTTCGTGCAATAGGAATCAATGTAGTATTTCTAACTGGAGACCCATACAATATTACTATCCTTAAGAATAGAAATCTTCATGTGATTGCTAATAGGGGGAAAGATTTCCATACAGACAAAGCAGATTATCTTGATGCCATTTTAGAAGAGTATGAATGTACTGCTGAAGAGACAGCATATGTCGGTGACGATATCTTTGATATTGGTATCATGAGAAGAGTTAAGCATCCTATTTGCCTTTTAGATTCTCCAAGGATTGTAAAACAAGTGGCAAGAGTTCTGCCAGTCAAAGGTGGCCAAAATGCTATTATGAATCTTTTTGACGATTTTGAGATAAAAGGATTGCTTCCTTGCTTACACTATGGTATAGTGATAGAGAAGATCTATGAACTTGATTTAAAGGAAAAGTTCTAATGAAAGACATTGCTCTGTACGGTCATCTGACTATTGATACTATTACGGATGGTGATACTGAAAAGAAAACTCTAGGGTCAATGGCAAATGTCTGGAAGGCATTGCTTGAACTTGATGCATCACTTGATGTCGGTCTATCACCGATTGATGTTGGTCAAGCTCTTATCTATATTGATAAACCTGCTGCTCAAAGATACTCTAAGGTGAATTTAAGTTTGGTTCAGCACCAGGTCAAGATGATGAGTTCTAAAGTTAGTCATCTGATTTACTTGAATGAACTAACACGGCATGACTTTATCCCTGCTTTGGGTGGTATCATTACTGCTGACATCTGTCCAGGTAAACCAGTTAATAAAGATTTGCTTCGGTATGTGGATTATCTTTTTATCTCTGATGAGGATATTCAGGGAGGTCTCTCAGAATATACTGATGCTACAAAAGGTTGGGTAATTTTGCATAGTGCTTCTGGAAGTGTGGTATCTAATGGAGAAGAAGAGTTTTTCTATAAGTTGCCTGAAGATTTGATGCTTAAGAATGTAAATGTTCTAGGTGCTGGTGATATATTTGCATCTTGTTTCTTGCATAAATTATTACATAATGAAGGAGATATCCATAATTGGATTGAATTTGCTCATTTGACTACTACTGAAATTATTAAGAAATCAATATGAAACCAAATATTCTTGTCCCAATGGCGGGACTTGGAAGTCGCTTTATCAAGGAAGGTTTTAAAGTTCCCAAGCAACTTATCAATATCAAAGATAAGCATCTGATTGATATTTCTTTGGATTGTTTGAACTATGAAGACTGCAATCTCATCTTTGTAGTTCGCGATGAGACAGTCTATAATTTTCACATGGATGAACTTCTGCGTAAGAAGTTTGGTGATGATATTAAAGTGGTTATCCTAGACAAACTTACCGATGGTTCGGTGTGTAGTTGTTTGTATGCTGAGGAGTATATTAATAATGACGCACCTCTGATTATTCATACCTTGGATATTGAGTTCCGACCAGTCTTTGACCCTCACACAATGAACGTCTTGAAAGGTGACGGACTGCTACTTACATTTAAATCCAACTCCTCAAACTATAGTTATGCTAAGGTTGGTGAGAATGGGTATGTGACAGAGACTGCTGAGAAGAAAGCAATCAGCAGTAATGCCTGTGTGGGGATTTATGGATTTAAGAAAGGTTCTGACTTCTGTAAGTATGCACGGGATATGATTGATCGTGATTTGAGAACTAAGAATGAGTTCTATATCTCACCACTTTATAATCTTTTGATCGAGGATGGTAAAAAGATTGTTACTCAGTCTGTAGATAAAATGCATGTCTTTGGAACTCCTGATGAATTTCACTTCTATAAAGATAATGTCACTCGTCGTATTGGTGATAAACCTATTGCCATTTGTTCTGATCATTCTGGCTTCGAGGCAAAAGAAACCTTCAAACAAGTCCTAGATCAGTATCGTTTGGAGTATATTGACTTTGGAACTATCCTGAACAAGGATTGTGATTATCGTGATTACATTGCTCAGGCAGTTAAGTCTATTGGTGAACGTGATTGTGATTATGGATTTGGTTTCTGTCGCACTGGTCAAGGTGTGAATATCTGTGCTAACAAGTATAAGGGTATCAGGTCAGCACTAATCTATGATGACTTTGCTATGGAGATGTCTATTCGTCACAACTGTGCTAACTTCTTTGCTATCCCTGCTAAGGATGTTGATTATGATGTTCTCTGTAAGTATATTGAAACCTGCTTTAGTAATACCTTTGATGGTGGTAGGCATCAAATCCGTATCCAGGAGTTAGAGAAGTGATAGAAGCAAATATCTCAGACTTCAAAGCAGGATGGTTTGTAGGAGACTTCAATCCATCTATTTTTAAAAATCCATTCTTTGAAGTTGCACACCATAAGCATGAAAAGGGATGTGAAACATTCCCACACTTTCATAAGGTCACCAATGAGTTAAACTATATTGTATCAGGAGAACTTATGGTTTCTGGTAAGCATCTCAAGGCAGGAGATATGTGGATCTATGAACCTAATGAAGTTTCTGACGTTGAGTTTCTTGCAGACTCTGAATTGATTATTGTAAGGTGGCCTTCTATTCCCTCTGATAAGTATTCGGTATGAAACTCATTGCACATCGCGGCAACATCCATGGGTCAAATAAAGAGTTGGAGAATAATCCAAAGCAGATTGACATTTGTATCGAAATGGGATATGATGTAGAAGTTGATCTTCGCTATGATGAACTAACTGGAAGTTTATGGTTGGGTCATGACGAACCCCAGTATCCTATAACTTGGACTTGGTTATCCCAACGGTCTTATGAGTTATGGATACATTGTAAAGACTTTAAGACTTTGAATGAGATTTCTTCTATGCCTGGATACAATTACTTCTGGCATCAAACTGATGATTATACCTTAACTAGCAAAGGTTATATTTGGACTTATCCTGGTAAGAAAGTTGGGCCCAGATCTGTTTTGGTAGATGTGAATGGGGAAGGTATTTGTCAAGAATGTCATGGTATTTGTAGTGATTATGTTAGCAATTTAAAATGAAAGTAGCACTTTGCATTTCTGGACAACCAAGATATCTTGATGAGGGATATGCACAAATTAATAAAAATATTTTACAAAAATATTCACCAGACGTTTTTGTGCATACTTGGTGGGATGATTCCATGTCAAATAAAAAAATGGAATTACCCGCAACATTATCATATGGTAGGACATATCACTGGAGAGAAGATACTATAGATTTAATTAAAAAATTTTATAATCCAGTAGTATTTTTGCATGAACCTCAAATTATTTTCAATCCTTTTAATGATGTTAATTATGAACTAGCAAGACCATCTAATGTTCATAGTATGTTCTTTTCTATACAAAGATCCAATCAATTGAAAATGCAATATGAAAGAGAAAATAATTTTTCATATGATATTGTTATTAGATGTAGATTTGATGTTGATATAATTAAATTTGATATTGATTTGTATAATTTGTCTATGGATTATGTGAATTGTTATGTCATGAGAGATTCTCCAAATAGTGACCTAGCAATTTCTTCATCAAAAAATATGGATATCTATACGTCACTATATGATAATTTTGAAAAGTACAGGCAAGATGGTTGGAAACAATTTGTTGGAGAAGGTTTGGTAAAATATCATCTTGGTCAATATAATATTGATTGGGATAATCCAGAAATTAGAGGCAAACTAGTCAATTCTATTATAATAAAATGAAAATAGCATTTCATGATAATTCACTCTCTCTGAGAGGAACAACAGTAGCAATTTATGATTGGGCATATTGGACTAGACATTACCTTGGTGTCGATCCAATTATCATGTATCCCTCCACTCATCCTGCTAATAGTGTCGATGCTTTGAAAAAATTTGAAAAAGAGTTTTCGGTTTTTTCTTATGATACTGTCAGTGAGATAGATTCTATTTTGGATAAAAATAAATGTGATTATTTTTTAATGGAAAAAGGTGGATCTCCTGATGGTGTGATTTCTACAGTTAGTAAAAATCTTGTGAATGCTATTTCTGGTAATTGGCAACCAAATTGGGTTCATGGTGACATCTATGCCATGGGATCAAAATGGTTATCTAAAATAACAGACTACACTATCCCATATGTCCCTTACATAGTACATCTTCCTGAGGTTGAGGGGGATATGAGAGAAGAGTTATCTATTCCTAAGGATGCTTTAGTTCTTGGTAGAAATGGTGGATGGGAAACTTTTGATTTACCTTTTGTAAAACAAGCAATACAGCAAGTATTGTCTGAGAGATCTGATATCTGGTTTGTTTTTCAATTTACAGAACCTTTTATAGAGCATGAACGAGTGATTCATCTACCAGGAACCTCCGATATGAAAACAAAGGTAGAATTCATTAACACATGCGATGCCATGCTTCATGCTAGGTATATTGGAGAATCATTTGGGCTATCATGTGCAGAGTTTTCTGTTAGAAATAAACCTATTATCACCTACGAAAAATCACCAGAAAGAAATCATATAGATACACTGGATGAAAAAGGAATCTATTACGAAAATTATTCTGATATTCTTCATGTTTTAAGAAATTTAGATAAGAAAGAAATAAATTCTTTAGAATGGAATTGTTATCAAGACTACACTCCAGAAAAAGTATGTCAAAAATTTAAGGAAGTATACTTATGAATGTTGAAAATTATTTAATTGACTTGTCTAGAAAATTTACTCCTAATGCGATACTAGATATTGGAGCACATCATGGAAATTTTTCTATGTTTTGCAAGAATTTGTGGAAGGATGTGGATTGTTTAATGTTGGAGGGAAATGAAAATTGTGATGAGTATCTAGAAAATCTACCATTTCCACATTGTATTGTTCTTTTGAGTGATTCAAATAAAGAAGTTACTCTACATTTGAATCCAAAAAATCCTACATGCACGGGGACATCTTATTTAAAAGAAAATACGAAATACTATAATGATAGTATAAAAGTCAAGAAGCAAACATATACACTGGATGAAGTCACTGAGGAAGTTGGAAAAAGTTTTGATCTTATTAAAATAGATACTCAAGGATCTGAATTAGATATTATTAGAGGTGGGTTGAGTACTGTTCAAAAATCTTCTTATGTTATAATGGAAGTTTCAATCTTACAATATAATGAAGGATCCCCTTTGTTTGATGAAGTGATTGAATATATGAGTAGTATTGGATTTACTAATCATGAAATTATTGGTGAAAATATCTGGATGGATGAAGATACTGATAATTTAAAGAAGGGTGATTTGTTCCAAGTTGATGTTATTTTTTCTAGAGGAGATTTATGAAATCATTAGTAACAGGCGGGGCAGGATTTATTGGGTCTCACATTGTAGACAAACTTCTTGAATTGGGTCATGAAGTAGTTTGTTATGACAATGAAAGTGCAGAATCCAATGAAGAGTTTTACTGGAATCCAAAGGCATTCAATGTAAAAGGAGACATTAGGAATTATGGGTTGCTAAAACATTGTATGGATGGTGTTGATTATGTTTTTCATCTTGCAGCAGAATCTAGAATTCAACCTGCAATCTTAAATCCTATTGAAGCAGTCAGTGTTAACTGTGTAGGTACAGTCACTGTTCTCCAGTGTGCCAGAGAAGCAGGAGTGAAAAAAGTAATTTATTCCTCTACTTCATCTGGTTATGGATTTAATGAACCACCTAATAATGAACTTCAACGTGATGACTGTTTAAATCCTTACTCAGTTTCAAAGGTTGCTGGTGAAAAACTTTGTAAAATGTATAATGATCTTTTTGGTGTAAGGACTGTTTTCTTCAGGTACTTTAATGTTTATGGCGAAAGACAACCTCTTAAAGGACAGTATGCTCCTGTGATTGGTATCTTCCTACGTCAACGTGATGCAGGAGAACCACTTACGATTGTTGGTGATGGAGAGCAACGTAGAGACTTTACACATGTGTCTGATGTCGTATCTGCTAACATTCTTGCCGCAACAAAAGAAGTTCATGATATGAACTATGGACAATTGTATAATGTTGGTAATGGTGTAAATTATTCTATCAATGAAATTGCCGATGCGATTTCTGATAATCAAACAAATATTCCACCAAGAATCGGGGAATCAAGAGTTACTCTTGCAAATAATACTAAGTTGAAAACTACTTTTGGTTGGAATCCAAAAGTAAATCTTATGGAGTGGATTTCTGAACAATGAATCTTATTATTGAATACTTTAACTCCCGTAATCATATGAGAAACGGGGAGTATCTTTATTGTTTACATCAAAATCTTGCTAATGATTTGATTAATAATGTTTATCTTTTCATGGAAGATGATGCAGAACTTAATTTTGAATCTCCAAAGATAAAAAGAGTTGCCGTTGATAAACGTCCATCTTATCAAGATATCTTTGAATATTGTAATGAACATATGAAAGATGAAGTCTGTATTGTTTCAAATGCGGACATTATTTTTGATGATACTCTTCGATATTTTAAGAGTGTTGATATGGATAAACAGTTCTATGCACTGAGTCGTTGGGAGATTTCTACTGGTGACGGTAAGAATTGGGAGATTGAACCATTTGACAATGCAGCATCACAAGATGTATGGATATTCAAAACTCCTGTATTAACATCTGATAATATGGGAACATATACAATGGGTAAACCTGGATGTGATAATAGGATTGTCTATGATATGAGAGAACTTGGATATACCTGTAGAAATCCTGGCAAAAAAGTTGTTACAGTTCATTTCCATCCTACTAATTTTAGAAATTATGATACTAGAACTGATAGAGTTCCTGGGCCATATCTTCTAATTGCTCCGGTTGATAATTTTAACGGAGACCCGGTTCATATTGATATTGATGGATTTGATGAGCAAGGAAGACCATATAGGATAGAAAGAAAGTAATGTTTTCAAATTGTGACCATCTCGTAAAGGGGTGGTTTTTTTATGGTTAAATTTAAATTAACCCTCTCTATATAATTCGGTTTCTCTCATATCAACTTAACTTGATATTAACTTTATGTTGTTATAATATCCGAGTAAACCAAATTAATTTAATTACAAAAGAGGTATTACAAATGAAAAACGCAATCGCTATTGCAACTCTGGCTGCTCTGTCTGCCGTGTCTGCTGCTCCCGCTTTCGCTGGTCCTTATGTTGGTGGTAAAGTAACCGCCAAAGGAACTGACGAAGATTTCAAAAAGACCGAAACCGAACTGCGTGTTGGTTACGAAGCCAAGGTTGGCGCTCTGAAGCCTTACATCGAAGTAGGTCCTGCATGGGAAATGAAGGATGGCGAAGACGAAGCTTCCTTCTACAAGCAACTGGAAGTTGGTTCTAAAATCAAGATGACCGATAACCTGGGTGCTAAGGTCAAGGCTGAGTACACTATCGATGATGATAGCGCTGTTGATTGGAAGTATGAAGCTTCCATCTCTTACGATTTCTGATAGAAAACAATATACAACCACGAACGATAAAGAAATGAAATCACTTCTCTCTATCGGTGTCGCAGCTGCCGCAATTGCTGCTCCCTCTGCCGCCATGGCAGACACTCTGAATGCTGCTGGTGCATCATTCCCCGCTCCAATCTATCAGGCATGGTTCCAAAACTATGCTAAGC
>Ga0213859_10000539_pt1 | contig 17335 bp, 11 predicted proteins | sample PICome_2_FD_160133 | JGI IMG/M metagenome (GOLD analysis project Ga0213859, IMG submission 160133) | Coastal seawater microbial communities near Pivers Island, North Carolina, United States - PICO304 | ecosystem: Environmental > Aquatic > Marine > Coastal | place: USA: North Carolina... | reverse complement strand
TTTCTTTTTTGGTGGTTAGTTGCTTCTCTCTCTAATTTTTGGGTGGTCGACAGGAGAAATCAAAATGGGCAATTGTTTTCTTTTTCGAAATTGGGAATGTTCGTTTTCAATCCTTGATATTACCAGATAAATAACACGACTGGACACTTCTGAACGCCTATGTACCATCATAGATACCGTAATCGTACCTGTAAAAAGAAAAAATATTATCAATGACAGCATATCCAACACACTGTAAGCTGTAGAGAAGAGTGGTACTCGTACATAGAACGAAAACAACAACACAGCAGCCACCATCAGAGAGATATCAAAGCACATAAAAACTAATAATAAAATAAGAAAAATCTCCACCAAGATGAGGCAGCATGCGATAGAGCGATGGATATCAGAGATCCAAAGCTCTCCTCGTAACATGAGAAAGCAAAGAGGAATCTCACTATTTCTCGCCCTGTTTATGGTCCTTGTAGCTCCTGTATTCACAAATTTTCAGGCTGAAAATGATCATCATCCAGTATTGCCAAGTCGAGCCTTGGATGACAATGATTTGGTAGTTGTAACAACCTATGAAATTGATGGGTTAACAAGGAGGCCTACCTGCGAAAACTCACGTGCAAATTTGGAGATTACAAATAAAGTATGTTATATACCATGCTAACTATGTTTTATGAACTCTTTCCATTTTTTTTTTTGCTTTGTTACCGTTTTTAACTCTTGTAATCACTTCTTCGACTAACAGGATAAAGCAAAACCACTAATAATTTATGGAGTAGAAACTCACCCAACTGTCAATAGCACCCTTCAAGTATACATAAATAAATTTCAGGATCGTGCTATTGAAATTGGTCCACACTCTTCTATCCTCATACCTGTTACATTTGTTCCTAAAATACCATTTACTAATAAAACAAAAAGAAGCAATGACGCCCAAAACTCAACGAAGGGGCTCTCTAAAGCTGCACTTGCTGATTTAAGTGATCTCATAGGGTCAAATACTGTAGACCGAAACAACAGGGGTGATATTCATCATGTGTCAACTGATCTCGTGTTGAACACTTCCCATGGTATTTTTCGCAAGACTATCAACGCCTCTGCTCTAACGACAAATAAATTTCACTTGCCTCACACAATATCTTTTTACAGTGACGGTTATGTAACTAGTGGAGATGAGCTTCTTGAACAAAAGCGATTGAATTTCTTGGATAACAAGAAACATTGGGAAGCTAGCAGCTATGAATTCGATTTGTATATGGACAATCCATTGAAAGACCAAGAAATTCCTCTTCATGATATATATGTTTCTCGGCCAGATTTAGTTTCATTATCGTTTCATCATAATGGTAAGATGCGTTTCAACAATTGTGATACAACTTATGAAAGTTCTACGAATTGTAATATACCTAGAGGAAACGAAATGGCAGGTCCACCGGTCATTAAACCTGCCACTGAAAAGTCATATATTTGCACAATTACTTTGAAACAAAATCCCCTACGTCACAAAATGCAAGATATGCCACTGGGTTACTTGCAACTTGTGACACCTAATGTAACTCTTACGGTATTTCTTGAATATGTGAATGAGAAAAATGACGATACTCAAATAAAGGTAGGTAAACCTAACATACAAAGAAATACACATAATTCGATTCTTGTTGATACCAATTCGCGTGTACACATTGGACGAGAATCAGCGCGTATGATGGGTCGCACTGGTCACTTTCTACAAAGTCGCTGCGATCCAAAACGACAGACTTCAAATCTGGTACAAAGGACAAAACCATGGCAATCAAGTCAACGAAAGAAAAGGTCAATTAGGAATGGTAAATTTTTGCCCACCCCAGAGTTTTTAGATTTTGGGCTTTTAGTTAGCCAAGGTGACGAACACACTATCGGTGTCTCAATATCAAATAATGACAATATTCCTGTCCGTCTAATGCGCTACAAAGTTAGTATTGATGAATACTCTGAAGACTTCAACATGAATTCGAATGGTCCAATGGACGTGGTGTTTTTATCAGAAAATAATGATTCAAATCCTAAATATCAGATCAGTTCTTATGTGGTTTTTGGATCAGAAGGCGGCGATAAGGGACAAGCTATTATTCAACCAGGAATGGGACAAGCTATTCAACCAGGAGAAACCAAGGATAATTTTGTTTTCATTACCATTACTCAATCGGGAAATAACACGCGACCATTACATTATAAGGGTTCAGTGTTGCTACATTTTGGTTCCTTAGATGAAAACTATCCAGATTGGGAGAATATAATTGTTAATGATCCAGTTAGATTTCATGAGAATCTTGTTGAAATTCCATTTCAGGTGACACTTATGAGTGGTGGGGTCGAATATTATGTTAATGAAACTAATTTTCCTATGACGAATCCATTGTCGATTCAAACTGAAGTAGAAAGCAATGGTCTATTTAGTGATTCGAAATGTTCGAAGGGATTTGTTAGGACTCTTCGCTTAAAAAATGCATTTCCAATCAATGTGAGGCTTGTGGGTGTAGAAATCTTAAATGATGAGAGAAATCCCTCGTCGTTTGATTGTCAAAAATACTTTAGTATTTATGATTTTGAGGGGAGTAATTTCAATACAAAGTATTCAAATAAAAGTATGGCACAACCAGGTGAATTTTGGGGTGGAATTTCTTTGAGTTATGAATATCTGCCCTCTCATCTTCATGTAAATGACATTTGGGCATCCCATCAGTGTTTCATGCTCATAGAAACTGATAAAGCTGGTAACCATAGTATCCCACTAAATATTTTTTCTGCAAAACTTGAAATCGAGACTGCCCCAGCCATCAAACCTTCTGAATGCAACAAGAATAACAAAGGTCACTTAGTCAAACACTATAATGATTGTCTGAAGTCATTAAAAGACAGTACCATTGGTAAAATGATATATTCCGCTATGAATACGTTTTATGGGCAGAAAAATGCAAAACAAACGTATTCCAATGACATTATGGTCAAATATATCAATCAATACTTTTCAACATTGACTGAAATATTAACAGAAACAAAAAATGACCATAACTCAATTGTTCCAATCGTATTATCTCTTGGATCAATGTCCTCTAATTCGACGGGAAATTATTCAATTTTTCTGAAGAATTTAAATCCCATTCCAGTCAAAATTAATGCTTTGTCTCCTGCGGTAGAAGGTTTAGAAATTCGACTTGCTCGGACATATACCAGAATAATAGATTGGATCGACAATGTTGATACACAAGTCCAAGATGACCAATTTCAATCCAATGAATGGCTTTACAATAATTCACCTGAAAATGAAATTCATAAACGCAGAGTAGACAGTACAGTGATCTCTGAAAAATCTGATAATGATAAGGACAACAAAGTTCCAGATATGTATATGAGCCCGCCAGAGTTTAGTACATTTAAGTGTACTAGTAATGGAGATAATGAATCCATTATTTCTCCATTTATACAAGTTCAGGACAGAATTTGTAAATTGGAAACAAGATTTTCAAAAACAAAGTTTCCATCTTGGACGATTCCTCCAGGAGGAATGGCAAGATTTGAATTATTAGTAAAGGTGCCTAGCAAGCAAGCATTTCAGCATAGTGATGTCACAGACATATTAACAACAGGAGTGATTTTGCAGACAAATTTCGGTGAGATTTTTCCTGTCATAATATCGTATCGTGCTTTGTCTGGTCGGTTGCAGATTGTAACGTCACATGATATCGAAAGTGATTCAGTCCTTGCAGAATGTATTGAAGTAGTACCAGTTTTACGACAGAACGAATTAGGGCTACATCAAGGACCAAAGCAAATATTCACCGGTAAAACGTTCTTGATCCAAAACGCCTTTTCTTCGGATGTGATCTTAAGAGACGTATATAGTTGCAGCAATTTTTTTCAAATTCATGTGGAAGCAAGGTCAACATCAGTCGATGATAATGAGCCCATGTTATTACGATCTGGTGAATCAGTCAATACAACCGTACAAGCATTCATAAATTGTGCGAATTGCACTGAATCTCCTTCTTTCTTCCACTACGCACTCAGTTGGTTACAAAGGCTCCATCTCAACTTCTCAGAAAATTGTAATAATGTAGATCATATTCATAGTCAAACTGACTTTCAAGTGAGAAATAGATTTGATACTGATACTGATAAAGCAATTGTAGATACCATAAAAGCTTTCAAGTCAGTGATTTCGTATTTTGAAACAAGGTATAGAAGTACTGTTATTGAGGCTGTTGATGGGCGTTCTCAACTCTCACAAAGTGTTGTGATTGCTGATAATAACCTGCACCAGAATGACTTTCTTTCACGTGATACTGAAGTAGTATTTCAAAAAGCCTTAATTCAGTGGAAATCAATATGTAAGCTAGGTCTAAATATCATCACTGGAGATATCAGAGCTGAATTTGACTTAATAGGTGATGATATCCAACATCATCTTAATACCAGCGACCCACAATCTACAACCCTGGATACATCATACTTCAAAACCAGCCTTGAGATTCCAAGGCTATTCGATAGAGAATCTCTGAAGAATCATGCGAAATCAAATCTATTCAGCTTTGGTTCAGTGCCTATCTCTCATACATCAGAAATGTATGTTCCTATTAAAAATCCATCTGGTCAATCAATAAAAGTGCATTTGATTACAAAAAATCGCGATTCTGAATCGTCGTGGTTCTTACAATCTAAAGCTACTCCGAAACACAATTGGTGGACAGGTGGTTCTTACTACATTTCTGATGAAAAAGGTGCATTATTACTTTCGACTCATAATGTGACAATAGAAACACCAACGGGATCATCGTTAAGTATCATGAATCCATCTATACAGTCTTCATCGGCGTTCTTACAGGGTTGTTCAGGGAGAAGATGTGGTAACAACTTAATTAACAAACAACCTACTGAAAAACAGTATGTGTCTCCAATTGGAGCATCTTCATCAGTGTCCTCCTTTCTGAGTGGGCGCCATTACAGTTCCTCGGGAGATGTTGAAAAAATTCAATATGAGCTCATTCCTGATAGCATTCCTCCTTTTGCTCTTGGATGGAAAAGTGTAAAGGAAGTTACTGTACCCCCATTTGGTGAGGCCAAGTTGGGTCCAATCTACTTCCGACCGCCTTCACGTGGACAATTCAAATCCAAATTTTTTCTAGAAAATAGTTTGACTGGACTCGAGAAAGTGAGAGTTGAAGGAAGCGGGGGATGGCAAAAGATCATATTTCTGGAGGCTAATGAAACGGAAAACAACATAGAGACCAGATATAATAAGCCAGCATTAATGTTCAAGCGGTCGACAGATGACAGTTACCATACTCTGGTGAGAAATGTGCTGATAGCAAATGCTGGTGATACTACTGTGAAATTTACTTCCATTGGGTTGAAAGACGCCAATTTCATTGGAAAGGTGAATTCTGCCCCAGAAGAACACAACATTGCTGTATTTAATCAATGTAAAAGAAGGGGTTTTGAGATTTTAGATTGTCGGCTGAACCAGGAGATGTCACAAAGTAATAGCACCAAGCCAAATGTGTTAGATGGCTTCATTCTGAAACCTAAAGAAGCGAGACATTTGCGTTTGATATATACTTTTGACTGTAGTTTTCAATCAATGTATGTGTCATTAGTATTGAACTTCAGAAGACATACTGATTCATCTTCGCATAATGAAGTGGCAGAGCTATTACTTGGTTATGAGCTGAAATCAGATGATATTGCTGCATGTTTGAGCAATTTAGATAAAAGTAAAGTGGGTCGCATGATGAAGAAAAATACTTTAGGGAGGAATTTGTTGATGTTATCTTCATTCTTAATTCCTCTGTTTGTATTAGCACTGGTTTTTATAGATACTGTTTGTGCAGTTATTCGTAGGCGATCATTGGCAGCAACGTTTAGAGGCAAGACACAAGATGAAATCATGAGGTATAAAAATTGGACTCTTTCATTTCGTTGCTTGTCAAAAGCTGATCCTGACGCATCTGAACTGGCAAGTTTAGGAAAAGAACAAACTCGACAAATCTTATTGAGTCGATTCCGGAAAGATAGAATGCTTCAACCTCAATGTATCTTACAAAATGGAACTTTTAGTCGAGAAAGGCATCTTATCAATGGTAATGCTAATGAGGCTAATGTGAAAGAAGCATCAGATGTAGCAAAGTCTACCCCGACTACTGCACGTAGAGGACCAGGTGCTACAGGAAAGACTCTAAGTGAAAGTATATTTTCGAGTTATCGCTCTTATTCATCTTCCCTTTCTTCTTCGGGAAAAGTTGGACTAGTACTACCCGGTGGTTTAGATTGGAAAGTAGCCACATCGCGGGGCATTATCAAACTACACGGCTTATCGCGCATGTCAACAAAGATAGATTCAAAACCTAAGGGGAATATAATTCGGCAGCAAATACCAGAGAAGGTCAGGAAAAGTGAATGTGACCATTCACCTTTGAGACCAGTAAGGTTGCTTTCAGATACTAAAAAAACCGAAGTTGTTGTGCAGCATAAAGACTCTGCACTCACATCATCTAAAATTCAAGGAAAACAAAGTAATACTCATGTCACAGATAAAAATAATATGATTAGAATTGATAGCGATAAGGTTTCGAAAAAGAGAGAGAAAAAGCCAAGTATTGACTTGTGTGAGCCTAAAGCTAATCCTCACCCTACTAAGAAATTTGATAGTAAATCTTCTATGTCAACAGAATCATCTATAGTGCCGCCTAAAGCATTGGATTCTGGTAAACCTAATCTCTTCGGTAAAAAATTATCCCAGAATTCAGTCACATCAAGCAAAGCATTGAAGGTAAAGCTAGAGCGAAATCCTGACAGGTAAGTTACTGATATTTATGAATGATGGTTATTTTTTGTCTCTTTTTATTACTCTGACCCTGATATTTCTTCATGTGAAGAAGTGACCAAAACATGTCGTTTAATTCTCAAAGCCCACCTAAAAAGTCTCAGGTGATCCAGAAAGCTAAGAATGACTCAATGCACGTACTTTTAACGAAGAAAGCTGTTAGTAGTCCTAAATCAAAAGAAACTAAGTCTGAGCCAATAAATGAAATGGTGCAATCAACATGCGATGATTCAAGCGGTTTGAACCAAGCCGCATTATTAAAGATAGACATTCCTTTGGGTTTTGATTCTGATAGTAATGATGGTCCAATGAATATAAAGCAAAATTCAAAATTTTCTCCAATAGGACCTCGTCGAAACAAACCAGACAGTGTGATAAATGGTAATGATACTTCTGATGGTACACAGGAAGATGGTTTTTCATGTCCGGATGATAGTGCTTCATCAATGAATAAACTTCTTCAAAGAGAAAATAATATGCTTAGACCACCACCAGGGTTGTCCCCTCCTCCCGGATTTACTAGTAGTGATAATTTACAAGTTTCCCTTCCAGATCAACGTCTGACTCCTTCTGATATTCTTGCGGCTCCATCTCATGTTTCAGAACTATGCTTACTCGAAGAGAAACATAGACTTCTCTCAAATCTCTTGGTTCGTGACGATGATCCGACACCATCTGAAGATAAGAACGCAGATTTTGCTTACCAACAGTCTGATGTCGATGGTGAAGAAATTCCTCTAGTATTTGGAAACGAAGATGTTGGTTACAAACGGACTAATGATAATGATGATAATTCTCTTCTTCTTGGACTTGGACAAGATTTGAATATCATGAATTTCTTGAGTTTTTTGGATGAAGGTGTGCAACATGATGAATCATCAAGAGAAGAGGGAGAAGCAGCAACATTGTTAGAAAATGACTTGTATCGCTCCAACATTTACGGAACCCATCCAAACGCAGCCGTACAACCTAATCCATGGAGTGATGCAGTAATACCGAGAGCCCTTGCATATGGAATTGAAGTGGAGGCAGAAAATGGTAAAGGTCATTTGAATGATGATAGTAGAATAAATAATAATATGTTTACAACTTCCATGGTGATAAATCAGAATGACAAAGTTGACATCGATGGAGAAAATGACGGTACATTGCTTAATCTTGCTGACTTATTGAATGAATAGCAACAAATTATTATTAAAAGAATATATCTCAATATCATTTTATTTATGTTCATTTTATTTATCGTCTACCAAACGAGCAATTAGATCACTTTTGTTTCCACCGACTTTCAACCCGCGTTCTTTTAACATACTTTTCAGAACGGGTACGGTGAGATCTGTTAATGTATTTTTATCAAGCTGACTTTCTAATCCGGTGAATAACTTATTATCAACTTCACTATTTGGATCAACCTTTTGAGAGCTAGATGCTGAAATGTAATTCAGTGATTCGTTAAGATCAGCTTCTAATGATGTGAAAAACATTTCATCCGACGTATCATTCATCTGGTTACGGTCTTCTTGGCCTTTATACTCTTTCGAGTCCGATAATTGAGACATAAGATCTGTGAAGAAGTCATCATCAGTATCATTAGTATCGCCTAAATGACTACCAGGATCAATATCCGACGTTATATCTCGATTCTTTGGAGAAGATTTAAGCGGCTTTTCAAGTGAATCTGATAGCTCTGACATTAGACTATTAAAGAAATCATCTTCTTTGGTCTTTTCATTCATACTGTTTGTTCTTGTATTGTCGTTATTCTGAGTTGTTGCAACTGGGGATTCATCCAGTGTATCAGATAACTCAGACATCAGACTACTAAAAAAATCGTCTTCTTCGGTGTTTTGTTCTTTCTGGTTTCTAGAATCATTTGAAAAAATATCCCAATCGCCTTCTCCATCGATGGCATTGTTCAATTGATCAGAGTCTGTGCTTGACGAGGTCTTTTTTTCGCGTCTCATTTGCCTGCCTGACTTCCATTGTCCGTTGTCGAATTGGGCAGCATCATCGCCGCTATCCCATGAAGTTCGTTCTTTTATTCCCCAAACATCACCTCTTTTCTGTTGCTGAGATGCTCTCTGCTCTTCTCGAAACTGTCTCCAATTTTGCTCTTCTTCTTTTATTTCTTGATCCGTGCGACCATAAATATCTTTGTTTCCTCTTTCCCCTCGACTAATTCTATCTTCACGTCTCATTCGTCTATTTCCACCATCACCACCGCCCATACTGCTCATCAAGGATGAACGCAAAGTCCTTTTACCTCTATCGCGTGGCCGTGGTGATTTACCAATACTGATATCAAATTGATCTTGATTCACTGGAGTACTCGGGCCTGTTAAACCTTTCATTGCTTCTGCATCTGTCATGGGTCTTATTTCATTAGGCTGGAACCATTGGTCAAGTACATTTCCATAAGTATAAAGACGGACCATGATAAGCCCATCTTTTAGTCGTCTGACGACTCCGTCCTCTCCTTTGAAATTGCCTTTGAGGATTTTAACCATGTTTTCTACCTTATATCCTTCATATTGATGCATTAAATCCATTCCATCGTCACCTCTACCAGTGTAGTCTTCTCCAAATTTATCAAAAAGTGCATCAGTTTGCTCTTCTAAACCCTTAAATTTTGCGACTTCGTCATCGGAGAGTGCAATAGGCGCAGGAGGTAACTTTTTATAACCTTTTTGATTCACAGTTCCTGCCATCCAGCTCCGACACAATGGTAATTGCTGTAATGGCTCATATGTATCTGCAGATATTCTCATTTTACAGAAAACATATCCTGGATACATTACTTTCATCTCCACAACATTCTGGGTTTTACCATGCGATCGAACTTTTCGTTCCAGTGGAACAACTAATTTCTCAATTTGTTCTGTAGGCAAACCTTTTGTGACATGCTTCGCTTGTGCCAATAAGTCAAGCTCTGATCCAACGATACAGTTCATGAGATACCAACCAGCTTCTTCATCTAATGGATCAGGTTCAATACCCAATTTGTCCCACAACTTTCCAAACAACATGGTTGTTGAGGGCAGTATATGGTTTCTTTGGTAAGGTGGCGCTTGGAAAGCATGTATTGGAATCATCGCCACCTGGAAGGTGAGCCAGCATAATGATATTTCAACTAATTTAGGCATAGGATACTATCGATTTCTATTTATTTCGAAAATAAAGTATGTATGTATTATTCTATTGTTTTGTGGTGATACAAGTTTTATGTTGTTGTTTCTCCTCTTTTTTTGTTTCTCTCTTGTCATCAATTTTTTTGTGGCTATTACGTAAACGGAGTCAGAATTTGACACATGTCATGTTGGGAGGAGGATACGATCTACGTAAAGAAGAAGAAGTACAGTAGTATTTTCTCAATAATTCACAATTATTATCAATAATTGTTACCAAGACATCATTATTTTTCTGGGTTCATTTTCTTTCTACTTTCATCATCATTACCTAGGTACCTGGTAATACGTACCTACTTCTAGTTCATTATGAAGAAGAGCGACATTCCTATAGTTTTCGTTCCAGCTTTGCTGGGGACTGAGCTGATACGTACCCATGAAGCAGAAAATAATAGCCATCAGGTTGAGGAGGAGCTTGTTTATGTCACAAGTGCGATTGGCTTGAACTTAAAATCTCCAGATATTTCATTGCCCATTAAATGGACACATGATATAGAGGATCCGGATTCATTGCCAGTGCAGGAAAAGGACAACATTGTCCCTGGAAACGTAATGGAAACAATTCAGTTTTGTTGTTGTACAGTTCTGAATCAATATAAAGATTTCTGTGATCATTACAGAAGGATGGCATCCAAATCATTTTACACATTTGAATATGACTGGAGACGGGACTTGAATGAAACAACAAATAAATTTGTATCATATCTCAAAGATATTTGTGCTCGACATAGTTGTGCACCACAAGTCGTGTCACATAGTATGGGGTGCCTCATTGCATTAGCTGCATTCAAGTCAGACCCATCCCTATTCCATAGTGTCATTTTTGCAGGTGGTAACTTTGGTGGTGGCGCTGGATTTTATCCAACAAATACTGATGGCATGACTGTAGGCTTAAATAAGACTTTTCTAAGGGGTGATATTTGCTATACTTTCCCTAGTTTGTATGCTGGTGCATCCCCAACAGGAATAGGAAATGACCCTATACTACGAGATGAATATGGACACCAATTATTTCAGTTTATAGATAGTAAATCAGTTAAAGGAGGAGATAAAGTTTCTGTTGATATTGATATGTATGATGTAGATCACTGGAAGAAATTTAAACTTGGACCTTGGTCACAAAGTGCAACAAATACTGTGACACCAGAGATGGAGTTACATGTAAAAACCTGCCTAAATTTAGGAAAACACTTTCAAATGAAATTACGACATAATGAACCGAATAGACATTCATATCCTCCTGTGGCAGTTCTCGTAGGAGATCAATATTTGAATCCTGATTACTTTCTCTGGGATACAAATCGTAGCTGTTGGATCGAATGGAGTCCACATATTATCAAGGAATTCAAACCAGAAAACTATGTTCGCACTGATGGTACTATTTCCTATATTTCAGCATCACAGCCACCATTATTTCCTGGAGTTAATATCAAGGAATATAAAGCGAGGTTTAATGGTCCTGGAAAAGGATCACATAGAGAGTTACTGGATGATGTTGAATTGATTGATAAGATTCTAGAAGATTTGCGCCTTGCGTCAAGCTCAGAAATATGATTTCTGTGGTCATATTATTAATTTCAATGTCACCAGAAATAAATTTAGGACTTTAACTTATTATGGAAAGTATTATCATTATTTCACCACATTCTTTGTTCCACTGTGTCGCAAGAAGCTTTAACGATGATGCATTTACTGAATACAAAGAGGATTCTTTCAAAAGGTTCAATCTTTCTTCATAAAATTTTCGATCTTGGCAGTCAGCGTCTGAGGAATGAATTTGTTTGTAACCTTTTCCTTATAAACTAGATACTCAGAACCAAATTTCTCAATAAGTTCAGCTTCTTCGATATCACTCTTAGTATCAAGTAGGTACCATAGAGCTGCACATAACAAGACCCTCATTGAACTTCCAGACCAAACACTAAGTCCAAGCATGAGACAAAGCAAACCTGCATAAATAGGGTGGCGAATTTCGTTGAAAATACGACCATTTGCGACTAATTCCCCATTCTCCGGTGGGCTAGGCCATGGAGTTAGATTTGATCCAAGCTCCTGGACACCAAGGGTGGCAACTGTGCCTCCTACAAGAACGAGACCTGGTCCAAAAAGAAAGGTGATAAAATCACCAACCAATGGAACAGTACCAAAGAGAATACAGAGAACCAAGATTATCTGAGCAGCGAAGTAAACTTCACCTCTCGAACCTACTTCGCCATCTTGGAGATTATCCATAATAGATGAAAAGCCACCTTTGAAGGAGCTAGCAATGTCTTCAGTTCCTTGGGGTAACTCAACGTCCTGGATCTTGTTTTGAATGTTATTAAACATATCAGATGCTGTATCATTGTTGAAGCTAGAAAAAGATCCAGGATCTGCTCCAATGTCGGATAGAAACATGACTGTTGATGCTCCGTTCTTCCTCAGTGCTACTGATGGCCCTCCATTTTGAATTGATTGAGAAAATGATAAAGACAATGGTGCGAACGCATTGGTTGTCCAAATAGATTGCAAGGATAGAATTGCTATAAGCCTATTCATTATAGTTTTAGGTAAATTTGATGGTGTATTGGTAGAAATTTCCTCACGAGCCAAATAATTTGATTTGTTATTATGTTATGATGTTGTGATTTCATTACTCTCTAATATTACTACTACTGTACTCGTAGTCGTATTTCAAAAAAAAATAGAAAAGTTGACATACAGTGACACGAAATCTTTTTTGTTTGCGAACACCAATTTTTTTGGTTTCATGCATCTGCTGCATTTTCGTCGATGCATATTTTCGTCGGTACATATTTTCGTAAAACGATTATTATTGTTGTTTCATCCTTCCTCATAATAATAATAATAATATTATTATTATTGTTGTCGTCTAGAAGGCACCAGGTCTTTCGGATTAGTATAGACTCAATAACAGTAGCTTTCTACTGCCAAAATAATGAAGAATCATCTACTCCGAAACTCTAATTCAATATTGAGATATTCTGTGAATCGTACCTGGAACCTGAGGAAATTTTCACCTTCGAGTGTGGCGTCTAAACCAAATCATTCAGGTTTGCAAAAGCAGGTAATTGAACTTTATCGTAAACTTCTGCGCACTTCTTATGGTAAGGATGCTAGTATCCCTTTCGTCATATGTTTGACAGATGAATCTACCTCTACTTTTGCGGTTAGGCAAAAGTTTCGAAGACAATCCGAAGAAATAAGTAAACGAGATCACGCCAGAATTGAGCATCACATACGTCAAGGAGAAAAGTACATTAAGATTATGAATATGGGTAGTGTAAAGGGGTTGTCTTTACCAGGGAACTAGAATCCTTCATTATTCCATTTTTTGATCACTACTAATGTAAGCAGCATCGGAATATCATCCCGAATGGTCAATAACGATGTGATATACTTGATTCAACCTTAAACATGAAATTTTCATTGTCTAGCTTGTTGGAGTTAAGACATCGATTTTGAATAGATAGAAGATAGAGCTTGAATAATAATTATAATACAGTAAGCATTGAAGTGACTCACTATGAAAGAACAAAAAAGCATTCAAAAGCTCAACGATTGGGTGGGAAAAGTACATTCTTACAAATAATTATTATTGTAGCCTAGCCACGCTGTGTCTATATGGAATATTTAATGCCTTTATTTGTTGGACTCATCTATATTACAAGTTAGTTTTTGATAAGAAGTATCATATATTGAATTACATGACAACTTCAACATTAGAAAACGAAAGCATTTTTTGAGTCATTTCGAATTTCATGATTCATCCATTGCATTAGAATTTGTTTCTTTATCTGATTCTTCATTTTCCTCTGTGTCATCGTCATCGTTTTCTGACCCTCCTTCATTAAGTTCATTGAACATAAACTCATTCTGGTATTCCATAAGGAACTGAGTACTGCGCTTGACATCAACAAATAAAGTGTATACTCTTTTGATATCTTCAATTTCCACCTCAGAGCTCTTCCGCTTTTCTGCTGCAAGTGAAGCTGCAATAACCATTTGTATTGCATATCTCAGACTAGTCTCCATCCCTATTCTAGTTAAAAGTTCAAGTGCATCATCAGACATTTCTACATCTTCTTCCTCACAACGAACTTTCAAAATTTGATGGATTTCTTCACGCTCATAAGGGACAGTACTAACAATCATCAGACGATCAAGGAGATCCAGCGGAATACCGTGGGGACTTTTGTAATCAGTACCTCTAATCTTGGATATTCCTCGATTTGTAGCAATTACAAGTACAGGAGCCATATCAGATTCAAGTGCACGATTGAGAAAAGAGAAACACTCCATATCAAGCATATGTACTTCATCGATAAAAAGCACACCCGGTACTATTGTAGCCCTGCCTTCTTCTCTCCACTCTGCAACCTTGTGATCAATTTGTTCCCTTACTTCTCCCTTGATCTCTCCGGTGTCTCCGGTGAATAGTGCAAGGAATCCCTGCTGTCGACTATTGATAACATCTATTTCATGCAAACTTACTGTGTGCACAACTTCCTTACGTTTTTGTAATTCTCCTTCTGGAGCCTGGACAAATCTTGTCTGCGATCCCATGGCATCATAGTCCCTGCTGCGGGTAAAGGATCTTCCAAGTTTTGTAATCTTTCCTGAAGCTTTGTCTATAGTGATAACATCACCAGCACTGACTTTCTCTTTCGTTAGTGCATCAATCATTTTGGTTCCTAGATCATAAACAGTTTCCATTTCAGTCGTACAAAGTGTTAATCTTCCAGTTTTTTCCATTCCACCCTTGCCTTTGGTTTTTTCTCCTCCAATTGCAGTATCAACCTGGATTTCAACTACTTCACCTTCAATTACCTCAGTTTCCTCAAGGATTCTAATTCCAATAGACTTACGAAAGGCCTGAGTTAAAGCCTCCGTTTTGGACATCTCCAGAGAAAATACCTCTGATCCTGACATGGTAGTAAATGGGGTGTCTTCCCCTAATTCTTGAGCAAGACCCATAGCAATCGCAGTTTTACCAGTACCAGGTTTCCCTGCAAGTAAAATCGCTCGACCACCAATCTAATAACCATGAAAATATTACCAAGAAATAAGTTTATTATTTAGACAATGATTATTCAAGTGTTAGACTTGGACACTTTCAAATTTTTAAAATTTCAAAATCCTGGAGGATGTAGTCCAATGTTGTAATGTTGATGATATGGGACGAGAACTGAACTTACCTTTCCTTCTTTAATCATTTTGTAAATAACTCCAACAGCTCTCCTTGCAGCCGGTTGACCAACCATTCCTTGACTGCCACCTTTCCTTGGTTCAAGGGCATCATCCAAACCTAGACCTCGAATGTGGGAGTGTGCACCGATACGCTCAAGACGGGTCAGTTCTCTAACAGATACATTGTTCGATAGTGATATTGAAGTAGACATAGTAGCATAAACGTCTGCAGAAGTCTATCCTCGTTGATTAATGACAGATAATAATGGTGATAGTCGATGATTGTATTGAATAGTTTTATGATTTATGATATCCTTTCGTAATATATTATTCTCTCGCGGCTGTGTTTTTTTGGATTTTTTTTGAAAAATCTTTTACGAGCAGGGAGGGAGGATGGAGGAGTGGTTAGTGGTGGTTGTCATCAGCAATTACTACTAGCACCTACTGTACGACATGTACCTGGTACCAGGTATTGATGCTACATACGTAATTACCTTAAAATACGTACAACATACGAAAAACTACGAATCATGGATGGTCCATGGTTGGTTTCATGGTTGATTGATTTTTCCATCGACGATCATCAAAATCACATAGTAGTGCTTGTCCCATCTCTTGTATAATCCATCTGGGTTGTGTTGAATAAATAGATTGACTCTAATCAAACTCAATAATGCATAAGTCTTAGATTTTCATTCCTACTGAAAGTTAGTAAATCAATCTAATCGTTTCATAGTTTCTCATCAGACCATGCAACACAACCAGTGTTCATGTACATAACAGGTGGATTAAGAAAGTTTCATTTTCTGCACCAAAAGCTACATAGAACGAATAGTGCTATCAATAGAGTTAATCTTCTATTAGGTTTGAGAGTCATGAGAACAAGTAGTCTTTCTCATTCAAATGTAGAGAAGGAGGAGAGATTGAGCTGTGAACTTGAAATTGATTTAAAGAATAATGGATACTTAAACGTCTTCATTCCTTCTTCTTTGTTCGAACAAAAATGCATGGAAACCAATGAAAATAAAACTAGCAAATGGGCCAATGCAGTAAATGATGACAGGAAGGATACGAGTGATTCTATCCCTGAATCAGTTTTGCAATATGAACGTCAGTTACGAAAGAATCAAGCAGCCAAAAGAGCATCTGCTCCACTATCAAAGGATCAGTTAAATGTACTTCACAATGATAAACATATTATTGTCACCATGAAACCAAGCGGAGTGCTCACTGTTCCAGGTATTAATTCAAATCCAAGTTTGCTGTCTTTAGTTCATCAAGAATTTCATGGAGACATTGAAGATGGTATGAAAATTCAACAAATGATCATACATCGTCTTGATATGTAAGTTTAAATTTAATGACCATAACTAAAGATAGTATGATTTTACACTAATTTATTTGAGTTGCTTAAAGGGATACATCAGGGCTTGTAATCTTTGCGAAGGACAAACATAGCATGGCTGAGCTCCAAAAATCATTTCGTGAGCGAGATGTGCAGAAGGAGTACGAGGCTTTAGTTTGTGGACATCTTTCTCCTGAAATCAATGAGGGCTGCATTGATTTGCCTCTTCAGAGGGACCATCGTTTTCCACCATTTATGCGTGTTGCTACACCAGAAAGTGAGAAGGAGGCGAAGCTTGTTGTCCAGGATTTAAATCATGCTGGATGGAAAAAGATTGTGAAGAAAAATGCAAAACCAAGTAAAACTTTATTTCGGGTAATATCGAGAGAATTTGTTAGAGCTACAGATCAATTAAAAGAAGTTCTGCCTGTGACTAGATTACAGCTAACTCCAATCACTGGTCGTACACATCAGTTGCGTGTTCATTGCGCTGCAATTGGACACCCAATTCTTGGTGACCCTACTTATGGTATATTGGGAGAAGCATCACCAAATGGTGGATTTGAAGACCGATCACTACAAAGTAAAATGCCTTGCAAAGCAACTATAGATCTCCAATTAAAATTGGACAAGTACGTCAAGGAGGAGAACAAATGTATGTGCTTACATGCAAGAAAGCTGTCATTAAATCACCCAATACTAGGGCAAGAAATGATATTTGAGGCGCCTCCTTTGTTTTGATATGAATAAATAATAATAGGTATT
>Ga0213859_10000534_pt1 | contig 17485 bp, 24 predicted proteins | sample PICome_2_FD_160133 | JGI IMG/M metagenome (GOLD analysis project Ga0213859, IMG submission 160133) | Coastal seawater microbial communities near Pivers Island, North Carolina, United States - PICO304 | ecosystem: Environmental > Aquatic > Marine > Coastal | place: USA: North Carolina... | reverse complement strand
GTAAATAATCTTGGTTATTATCATCATAATCAGATGCTGATATAGATAAATTTCCAATCCAATCTAAAACTTCACTACTGCCTGTAGAATATAAAGTATAAGGAGGGGAGGAATTAGATTTAGGATAACTATAATCTGATCCGGAATTAAAGTATAAAAAATACTCATAAGAATCAAAATTTTTAATTATAGTATTTATATTATTTTCAAATGTTGCTTTGGATTCACTAAATTCTACTGTTGTATTAGTCCCACTACTTATATTATTATCTAAAGTAGAAATTTGATTTGTATAATTTTCAATTAAACCTGCTTTATAATAAAAGTTTTCTAAACGTGTTTTAGCAGATGAAAACTTTATAAAATTATTAAAATCTTCATAATCAATATTTATTTTTAATCCTTTTTCTTCAAGTAAACTTTGAATTTGAGCGGTTGAAGATGTTAAATTAGAATTAATTAAAGTTTCATAAGAATAAGAGATTGAAGAAACTCCAGTTTCATTTTTTATATCTAAATTTAAATTAGGACCAGCTATAAATTCAAAATCAGTAGGATCAAAAATAGGAATTGGAAATTTAACTTGATAAGATTGTGGTGAAGATACTTTTTCTACAACCCAACATTCTGATTTTTCTGAAAATTCAGAAGGGAGAGCATCATATAATTTAATTAATACTGAATTATCTTCTTCATTTGCTTCATCTAATTTTATATTATTAGATATAATAACTTCTCCATTGCCAAAATTCAAATAAAAATCAACAAAATAAGATTGTGAATCACGGTATGAAATAAATTCATTTGTTGATGATTTTATATCATCATTAGATATAGTAGTAGAATTTAATCTAACTTCTTTTCTATCAGCACTAATCTCTTCAATGTAATATTTGTTATCTAAATCTGAGTTGAGATGTTTTCTATAAAAATTGTAATTAATAAAATAATCACCTTCATCAAATTCTAATCTTTCTAAATCTTGTTTTGGGTCTAGTATTACATGACCATCTCTAACTGTATAAGTAAGAAGTTCTTGAGTATTATTAGGAAAAATCAAATTTCGATTTCCATCAAATACATAATATTCTATATAATCAGTTGATTGAGAAAAATTAGTATCTACCTCAAGTGTATTAATTAGAGAACTATCCGCATTTGAATAAGTTTCAACTGCAAATGTTTCGGAATTTACTGGAAAAATTAATACTTTATCTTCCATATTAGGTTATAATTCGTTAGCTCCAATTGCTTTTAAAACCTCAGCATTGGTAGTAATATTCTCTGTTATTTCATCTATGGGTTGAATATTAATTTTCTCCCCTGTATTTTTTTCTATTATTTTAGTTTCAAGTTCTAAATTAGCTTCTCTTAAAGCAGTAATTTCTTCTTGTAATGCTTGAATAATTTCATTTTGTTCTTCAAAATTAATATATTCACCACTAGTTTTTACTAAAAATTCATGGGAATTAGATTGGCCTTTTTTAGGAATATCATAAAATAACTCATTATAATTGTTAAAAAAATCTTCTACAGTAACTTGATTTTCAAGATCTTCTGAGATAGTAGTTACCCCAAGTTGATTAAATTTAGTATCAATTACTTTAGTATAATCAGCTTTATTAAATACTATTTTTTTAACATCTATTTTCTTTTCCATTACCCATTAACTACTTTAAAATAATAATCTTCATCTTTAACTACAACACTATTATTAATAATCGTTTTGATTAAAATTTTATAATATCTTTCAGGTTCTAATCCGTTCATATAAACATTAAAATAATTACCATTATTATCACAACTAATTTTTGTAAAATTATCATCAAAATCTACAACAAATTCATTAGTATCTAAGTCTTTAATAGCATAATATGATGATGTTGGTAAAGCGTAATTATCTGTATACACAGATGATGTTTGAAATGTACGAACAGGAAATTCTGGACGCACGTTTAATCTAAATCTATTAATACTTTCTGAATAAAATAGTCCAGGATTTGAATCTAAGCCTATAAATAAATCTGTGGTATTAATTTCATTTAGAGTAGTACTATAAGATGAATCATCCCATTTAAATTCTAAAGTAGGAGGGTAAATAGTATTTGTATCAGCTGAATAATATTTAAATATAGGTTGTACTGACCTTGATGAATTATATTCAACACTACTTGTTAATTTTAAAATAAAACCATTATTATCTATTCTATTAATAGGGGATTCTTTAGAACCTGTATACCAAGCATCTATAATTTTAGTAACATTCATATTAAGGTCCTTTTCAGATCTTAATCCGAAAGTTTGAGTTGATACTATATCTCCATCAATGTATCCTGAACCTGAGTACCAATTACCTCCAACTCCTACTATTTGACCATTACTAATACTTCCTGAATAAGAACCTGTTACATATGGGGTATATCCACCTGTTTTCCAAATATCTGAACCAGAATATTCTATATATTTCCAACTAGATCCATTTACAGTTTGAGGTGAATCTCCGTATTCCCCTGTACCATTACCCCAATTTTCAGAAGCAGGATAAGCTTTAATAATAGTGTCTAAGCTAATTCCTTGAGCTTCTGCTATAAATAATTTTAAACTACCTGACCAGCTGGATCCGCTAATTTTATTATCAATAACATCTTCAATTTCTGTTTGATTAAATTGTACTAATGATCTTGCTACTCTTGGTGAGGGTGATACTGAAGGTACTGTATTAGATATTTCTAATATAGCATCTAAACCCGTATTCATAGCAGGGAATGCTGAATATAGGGTTGTATCTTTTTCAGGAAATAATTTATATACTGCCATTTTATATTGTTACTACTTTACCTTTAATATCTCTATTTAAATATTTAATTTCAAATATAGAAGGATCTAATGAAGGATAAATTACACCATTTTGTGTAGCTCCTTTAACATCATAAGCATATCTAGAATATCCAGAAGTAGTTCCTGCTTTATTTGTTATATCAATTTTTTTAACTGTCTGTACCCCATCAATATTATCTAATAATACTTCTAGATTTTTTATAATAATAGGTTGGTTTATTTGCCATTTATCTATATTGAAATAGTTTTGTAATGCTACAATACAAGAACCTAAAACTTCATTATTATTATAATTAGGTAATGTTATAATTTCAAAATTAATTTCAATATTAATTATAAAAGCATCTTTAATACTAATAGTATCACCTATCATCCTATACTGATTTAGGTAAGTTTTTAGGTTATTTTTTAATGTATTAGATGTTATTTCTAAAGATTTACTTGAATCATAAGATAAAACATATAAATCTAAAGAAGATAAATAATCTTTTAAATCTGGTTTTTGTACATGGGCTTTAGATATAACTCCATATTTAGGAGGCATACTTAAAGCTCTAACCAAATAATCATCAGCTGTAACATTTCTTAATTGGGATGAATAATTGGCAATAGCATTTTGTCTTATTTCTTCAATAGTATCTCCATCTTTTCCTCCAATAGCAGCATCAGAATTATTTGCAGCTACTGTATTGAATATATAATTTGCTGTTGTAGTATTTAGATTTGTTTTAAGGAATCTAATTGTTGAATTATCAAGTGAAGTTAATATGTTTGAATCAACATTAGAACTAACTCCTCCACCTGTTAAATAACGTACAGTTAAAGTTGTATTTGAAGGTGATATCCCATAACTATTAGTAAATATAAAATTAGTTGGGCTATAAGCAGTAGTTAATTTGCTTTTTTCAAATGGTAAACCAATTCCTACATTTGTTGGATTTGGAGTAATATCTTCATCATTTGTTTCAGCATTACCTGATCCAAATTGGAGTTGTAGTTTATTTTCTGAAATGAATCTAGTAGCAAATCTACGTTGGACTTGTTTAGTTTTTAATATATAGGGGCTATCACTATTTTGGTAATTATTAGGATCATTTACATTAGTATTTTTTATACTATCAAAGACCATATCTTGAGCTAAATGATCTACTTCATAATATTGATTACCTTCATCATCAAAAATATCAATAATATGGGATATATTATTACCTTCTATAATAACTGTAGGGAATTCACTTGGATTACCAAATGAAAATGAGGTAGTTGCAATAGTACCTGAAGTTGCTTTTCTTGTTTTTTTAATTAAGAAATAAACAGGTTCTCCATCAGTTATTTGAGATATTTTTACAATAGTTGGATCTAATGAACTTGATATTGTAAAATCTACTGGGTCTTCAATAGTAAATTTTTGGGAATTTACGTTTGAAGAAACTTGAGTATTTTCTGAAATGTATAAAGCATAATCATAATCTGGAACCTTTTTACCATCTACAGTTTTAGCTGGGAGTTCTTGATAAAAATCTATATCAACACTTGCTAAACCTGTAATTTTAGGTTTATACCCAAACATATAAGCTAAATCATATATATTAGAAGTTTGTCTTGAATATTGTAAGAAATTTTCTTGTACCTGGTTGTTTAGATAATATGTTAATACATCACCAACATAAGAAGCCATTTCCATAAACATAACTCCAGGTGAAGTAGCTGAAAAGTCTGTATAAGTTGTTGGGAAATATGTTTGAGCATAATTGATTAGGTTTGTTCTAAACCCACCAAAATCTTGATTTAAATATTTTATTTCTCTTTTAATTGCCATTATGAAAAGCTTAATTCTATTTCATCATTTATATTAGTATTTTCTATAGAATAAGTAAGAGATAATTGAATTTGATTTTGATCTTCATCAGATGTTAATTCAACACTATCTACTGAAACGCTAGGAAAATTAACTTTTAATTTTTCTTGTATACTTTCTTCTAAAAAATCTAAATTATCATTTGTTATTTGTTCAAATAAAAAATTTCTTAAACCACCCCCAAATGTTGGATTTCCTGGTCTTTCTCCAGGTGTTGTTAAAAAATAATTAACTAAATTATTCTTAATAGCATCTGCTGTTTGATAATTAGGGACAAAACAAGCTGGACCATTTAATGGAAGATTAACTCCAATAGCTACTCTAGCTCGAGTATCGTTAGGAAATATTTGTTTTGCTCCGAATGCCATTATTTATTCATTAACCCCATTATTTGGTCTAATGATACATTTCCTTCAGGTAATTTACCATTAGGAGAAGTTGTATCCATATTACCATTTACTTGTAAGGGTACGTTTTTTGTTGTTGCAGATAAAGTTCCATCAGCTCCTGGTCTCATATCTCCTAAAACTTTCATGTAATTTTCTCTTATTTCTTCTCTTGATTTTGTTGCTACGGGATTAGTAGGAGAAGGTTGACCAACATTTACTTCTGATGGTTTATATTCTGAGACTATTTGTTTAGGTGATTTGACTGCTTCTAAGAGAATATCCTTGATTTCCTCTTGAATCGCTTCTTTTACTGCTTCTTTTACTATTGTTTTTAATTGACTAACTTTCATACGTATATGATTTATTATAAATATTAAATTAATAAGCTTTTAAATCGTTTGATTTGATATAAAATGCAAGTTCATCCTTTAATATTTTATCGGATGCACTAAATGATTCATCTCCTCTTACTAAAATTGTTCCTCTTTGGTTTTTACCAACTGCTTGCCTACGTTTAAGACCATTAACTGAATTCTTATCAACTTCAATTACTACTATATCAAACCCATTAACTAATTGAGTATCATCCTCAACTTCATCAATTGGATCTAAAGCTTCTTGTAATTCTTGGTTTAATTCAACTAAAGGTGAAGTTTCAGGAGCACATTGGAAAATTAAAGAATCGATTGTTTTTAGTATTTGAGATATAATTATTAAACATGCTACAAAAATTATTAATGAAATAATTAATTGTATATTTAATCTTTTATTTTGTTGCACTAGTTTATCTAGTAAACCTTTAACATCTTCTAAGGCAGAAATTAAAGAATAAGGTACACCAACTCCAGGTGGGACAGAAGTAGGGAATGATAAGGTTGCAATTTGGGTTCTTATTCCTTTTAACTGCGCAGCTAAATAAGTAAATAAAACAGCTAAAGCTACATTTATAGCAACTAATCCATATAATTGATTAATTCTATTAGCTATTTGGTTTCGCTTTTTAATTGACCTTTTTAATTGAGTAGGTGTGGGACATAATGCTTTATTTCTATCTTTGATTTTTGTAATACCAAATACTAGTAATAAACTGAAACCTAAAGGTAATAATGTAGATAAACAAACGGTAGTTAGTTTTTGAATTTGTTTTCTTCTAACTACTAAAACTTTATCTGGAAGGGACATTGCGAGGGTCCCTATTTCTTCTATTTTATCATATATAATATCTTCAGCTTCTACTTTTGCTTGTTTAGCTGCAAGTTTAGTATTAATTAAGGGAACTGTTTTTAAATCACTCTTAACTTCTCTTTGTTGAGTTAAAACCTCAGAATATCCAGGAATATAACCCTTAATGGTATATACAAACTTAGATTGAACTAATGCTTTATTGTTAAAAGGTAATATTGGAATTTCAACATCAATCTCATATTCTCCTTTATCATCAGTAAATACTTTTTTACCTAATGCTAAGAAAGGCTCTACTTTTACATCTTTAATAGGAGTAGAAGTGATTTTATCATATAATCTACCTTTTATTCTAAATTTTTTAAGTTCAGGGATATAACTTTTTAATCTATTTTTTAATTCTTCTTTTTTTTCCTTAACTTTTTCTTTATCAATTTCTTTCTTTAAACTTTTAATATCTAGATCTATACCTAAAGCTTCTATACCTGCTTTGGTAGCCATATAATCTAAGGCAGCATCAAGTAATTCTTGTTTTACTTGGTCTTTTCTTTTTTCTTTTTCCGATCTAGTATCTTGAGTAGCCATTAACTTACTTTTACTTTTTTAGAAGTATATATTTGTCCATCAATACCATCTATTAAATCTTGAGTTCTTTCTTTTAACAAATTAGCTGCTTCAGCTAGTGGTGGATGAGCAGAAGCTAAATTTATTAATTGTGTAGCTATAGAATTAAGTGGTTTTACAACCATTCTTAAATCATTTATAAAAGTTTCTCCTGCTATTACAGGTTGGCTTGATTTAGTTCCCCCAAAATTAATATTTTCTGCTTCAAATGTTATATTTTTTCTACTTGCAATTCCAATATCTTCTATAGCAGCTAAATTAATAACTTTTTGTGATGAAAGTAAAATACTGTCTCTTTTACTATTTAAAACTAATCTATCTGAATTAAGGATAATTTGAGGTTCATTATAACTTCCAGGGTATGTAACGCTATCACTAATTCCTGTATAATTTGTGCTAGATGCAGAAATAGGAATATTTTGATTTGAAGTCATATAAATAGAGGAAGGATCATCATTTATATTTTCCACTGTAGGTATATATCCTATACCAGAATTTGGTTGTTGACCATTTCTAAGAATTAATATAGGATCTCCATTTTCACCCGTTTCAGACCAGTTATTTCTAAATAATGATTTAGATTTTTTAGTACTTCCTAATCTAATAGAACTTCCAAATCTACTTTCTAAAATATTATCCCCACTAAAAGGCATAATAGGTTTAATATTATTTTTCTCTATAAATTCACCTCCTGAATTTTTTGGGGCATTTAAATTTAAACCCTCTTCGTTTTTTTTAGTTTTGGGTATACTTCCTGCTTCAACTGCCTGATAATCTTTAGAATTTTCTTTCCTGTTTGCATATTGATAAACATTAGGATTAGCATTATGGTGAGGAGAACCCCAAATAGATACTGGGTTTAGATAATAAAATGTTTTTGATATATCATTTTTACCTATATTCTTATCGGGTAATTGAAATAATAAGACTATTTCATTTACTAAAGGTAAACATTTTAATTGAGGAAATAAAGGCCGTGCCTGCGGTATTCCCTCTTTACTATTACTAGGAGAGTCTAATTCTTCAAAAAATATAGTACCAATACTATTCCACCCCCCATATTGCGAAAATTTGGGATGAGTTTCATCTAATATAATATCTACTACTCTTCCAGATTTAGATGGTACAATGTTTTTTTTAAAAACATCATTTAGTTCCCCAAATTGAGCAACTCCATCATTATTACTATCTGTAAAACGTAGAAGTCTTCTTCTAGCCATCTTTACCTTCGAAATTTTCGTTAAGCTTATCTAATTCAGCCATTAATTCAGCTTTTTCTTCATCTGTAATACCTAATGAATCTTCACTGGAGCTATTATTAAGCGCGCGTTGTATTATAGTTGCCATTTTAATTAATTGTTCATCGTTACGAACGCCAATTTCCATATATTCTTTAATTAATGGAACTATTAAAGTGGCATCACCTATATCATTTATAAGTGGCTTAAGCTCAGCAATCAAACCAGAAATTTGTTTTTCTTTCTTTTTTTGATTGTCATAAATTTCATTAAGAATATCCGAGAATTTTTTCTTTCCGAATACTACATTGTCTAATGATCCCATAATATTTTTTATTATAAATATGGATATAGAGGAAGGTTAGAATCTAGTATAACCGTTTTCTAAATAAAAAACATATTGTGATTTAAATATATCGTAAAGTTTATTGGCTATTTTAGTAATTTTTGGAGTTTTTACATCTACCATTTCACGGATATAAATGTATAATGCTTTTTTATTAAATACCTCTAAATCTTCTCTTTTACGAAATAATTCTAAAATAGCATCAGCTATTTGGGCATCATTTTTCTTTGGGAATAAATCAAATATATTTTCTGAAACATGGTCTACAAATATATCCATGTATTTATCTAAATCTGTTTTTATTAAAGTATTTTCACTATATTTAGAAAATGAGGAATTATCTTTAGTTAATTCTTCAACTGGAATTTTATTAATTTTTTTCTTATAGTTTTTAGTGTTATATAAAATAAGCCATCTTTTAACTATAGTCCCAAAATATGAATATGCTTTTGCTCCTCTGGTTGGATCAAATAAATGCATTTTAGATAAAAGGAAAGTAATTATTTCATGTTGTAAATGTTCTAAATCTTGAACTTCAGTATGGTAAAATTTAAATGTGTGGATTATATTTTGTGTAAGTTTAAAGAAAGGATAATGAATATGTTCTTCATACATCCTACTTCGAACTTCAGGATCAGGTTCATTATTGTATTTTACAATATAGTTCTCTGTCTCTTGAGTGAAATAATTTTTACTCTTTTTTCTTCTTTTTCTTGGGGCCATTATCATTGGTCAGTTTTGAATCGTGAAAGATCATTTTGTAATTGTTTTACTTCGTTAAAAAACCAACCTATTTCATCATCACTACTAAAAGTTCCTTTTTCATCTATTTCACTTAGACGTTTTTCGGAATTATCTAGTTGTTGTTTAAATTTATCTATAAAATCGGATTGAGAAACAATGATATCCTCTGCTTTTTCATTCTTTCTCAAAAGGTTAAAGGTCGTATATCCTAAAATAACGACCAAAATACCTAAAATTCCAAGTATTATATTATATAAAACTATTGTACTTATCATAAGCTATCTAGCATGTTCTTTAATCCTGGGCTTTTAATGGTATTAAGTGCTTTGGATTTTGAACTTTGTTTTGACTTCAAGGTAAACTGCTTCTTTTGCTCCTCCACATTATTTTTACCTTTTAGTTTTGGTAACCATTCTTTCTCAAACTCAATTCTAGCTGACATTAAATCTGCTTGATGAAGAATATAAGGTAGAGATGTTCTTGGTTTTTGTTCTGGCATATAGGCATGAAGATATTTTTTATTTGCCTCATCATAAAGACCATCATGTGTCTGGATAGCTAACATTTCATTAAATGTATATTGTACTCCATGTGATTGGAGTAAATATAATCCTCTATCTGGTACTGATGAAAATGGTACTTTAGTATTAAACATATAATCCTCACCTAATTTATCTCTTCTCCATTGGTCAGTCTGGGGAATGTAAGATTCATTTTCTTCATCCCCCATCTTTCCCAAGTCATGATTTATAGCTGAGAAAACAAGTTCCTCTAAGCTAAAGGTAGACACATCTGCCCCCTCTTCTTTCCACAGTTCATATTGCTTTAAAGAGCAACGAACTACTCTGTTTACGTGATCTACATAACCACCTGGAAAGGCATTGTGGTATTCTTTTTTATGAGCGGCTGGCATTAATATAATTCGCTCTTCATATTTTTTATAAAATGAAAGTAATTTTTCTTTTCTATCTCCTGTGATGTGTGTTTCTATATTGTTAAGAAATACTTCCCAATTAGATTGAATTTGTTCTGCTGTTAACTTCATTTATACTTTATTTATTTCACTTCCTTGTAAAGATTCTCTTTCAATGGCATCTCTTAAATCACTAACTAATCCCTGAGCTTTAATAATGTTAGCTCTATAAGCTTCAATTGGGGATTGTCTATTAACTATTTGCTGGAGTGTAACTAATGTTGTTTCTAGATTATCTAGTTTGGTGTTGATGTAATTTCTGTTTCTCATGACTTAATTTATAATTAAAACAGGGTGTTCCTTAACCCCCTTGTTATTCCTTTATTTCCATCCCTTCTCATTCCCTTTTTTCCTAAACCCTGTAATTCCAAGGTACATGGGATAATTTGGGGAGGCACGGAATTTTTAAATTTCTTTTACTATTTTTTGGATTTTATATAAATGTGCGCATTTTTCATATTCTTCTTGCGCTTCAAAATACCATAATGCGTTTTGTAATGCTTTATTAAATATTTTAGGGTTGAAGTTTAACATAGCTTCAATATGATCTGGATTATCCACATCTATTTGTTTAATATAACTCCAAGACCTATTAAATATAGTATAATCAGCTGCTTCTCTAGTTGATTCTACATTATAAGTAGGTTCTTCTTTTTCTAAAAACTTTTGTAATTTTTGATGGAAAACAAAGTGGTTCAGAATTAATTTAGTAAACATTCCAATCTTCGCAAAAGGAGATTTAATAAAATCATTTAACGAAGTTCTAACCTCATCAACAGTTTCTTGATCCTGGGTATCATCAAATAAATGGAAAAGTTTATTTTTATCAATCACTCCCTACTAAATTTAATCTTTTATATGCTTCTTCAGCTGCATCATCATAATTTAATTCTTCATCTCTATGTATAGAGGAAGTCATAACTTGCCACTCTTTAAAAAAACCTTTGTGGTAAGCTCTATATGCGTATTCTTCTACTGTTTTAGCATTAAAATCTTTCATCATTTATACATATTAAGCAAAACAAAAATAAAAACTGGGTGAATCAGGTAGGATTCGAACCTACGACCGTCAGCTTAGAAGGCTGATGCTCTATCCAACTGAGCTACTGATCCGGTTTTGTACCTCGGGCCGGGGTCGAACCGGCACGAACATTACTGTTCACAGGATTTTAAGTCCGGCGTGTCTACCAATTCCACCACCGAGGCATTCTTTATCCTAAATTGGATATTTCTTCTTCTATTTGAGATTTAATCTTAAGGAGGGTATTATATTCTTCAACTACATCTTTTTTATTAGGATTTTCTGGGTGATAATTCCATATTTCATCCATTACTGTACTTACAGAAAATAAATCATTAATTAAATCAGCTTTAATTTGTTCTGGGGTTTTTTTGATTTCTTTACTCATAAATTTGATCTTGTATTTCTTTTCTTAAACTTTCTAACAATAATAAGGTACCATTAATATCTCTAGATTCCAAAGAATCAATAGCTTTATTTACTTTAAGGTATAATTTTTCTCGATTTAAATTTTTCATATCTTTTGAAATTTTAATTGTACTGGTATAGTATATTTTTCTCCTGGGTAAGGAACACTAAAATTTTTAACATAATCATGGTGATACTGAAATGTGCCTTTATACAAATATTTATTAAATTTACCCTCAAGGCTTTCATTTGAAATTAATTTAAATCCACATTCTTCAGCTATACTAATAATTTTAGAAGTTTTAGGAGCTTTATAACACCAAAATTTTTCCCAATATATTCTGTTTTGTTTAGCTTTATTATTTTCAACTTCTAACCCATTCCATTCTTTTAAGAAAAAAATACCATTGTCTGTTAACATATTATATACATTTTTAAATGTAGTTTTATAATGTGTATAATTAAAACTTTCTAAAGCAAAACAGTGTGTTATATTATTAGTTTTATACGTTTCCATATTAGCTAATTCATAACTACTGTTTGGGTAAGTAGATTGGCAATATTTTAAATTTACTGGACTATTAGTTATTCCTTTTGATTTACAAAATTTACTTAATTCATTAACAAAATAACCACTACCACATCCCATATCTAAAACTTTAGAATTAGAATCAACTCCAGATTCTTGAATTAAATAATCAATAAATTCTTCATCATTATTCCCAATAAATCCTCTATGATAAAAATTAGTATCAGGATTAGAATAAATGTCTACAGCTTGTAAATCATAATATTCTTTACTATTTTTCCAAGGTTTTTCCATCATCTTATAAACCAATATTTTTCATTATCATCCCCTTTAGTAATAAAATAATCTATACTATGATATTTTAAATTTTTAGTTAAGTATTGCTCTGAAAATTTTTCTAAAGATTCAATGGCAACTTTTGGGGTTCTAATATGTTCGTATATTTTATTTTTTTTATTAGGTTTTGATTGAACACAAAATTGATCATATTTTTCAGTATCAAATTTATAATGAGCAATTTCTTCTCCTTTAACATTATACCTAACTTCATCTTCTTCTATATTAGGTTGAACATAAATTGAATCAAATTCAATATCACCTTGATTAAAATTAAATTTTAAAATAGAATTATTTTGATTAGTAGTATTAATGTAAAAGTAAAAAGCAATAACTTCACCATTTTTAGTTCTTACACAACCATCAGTAGGTTCTTTAAATTTAATTCCCCATTTATTAATAAAATTTTGTGGAAGTAAACCCTTAGTGTATTCTACAGTATCATCATTAAAATAAACTTGATTGTATTTTCTCATTCAAAAATTATTTTAAATTCGGCTTCAACTACTTCTCTTACTCCAATATCACTATTAAATTTAGTTTCAATCATTACTGTAGCAGTATCTCCAACCATTTCATTATCAAAAAATATTTGTTGTTGAGGTTCATAAGTATATTTACTGTAAGTACCTAATAATGTTGGGGAATAAGGGCAATCTAAACATTGATTTTTCTGAATTTGATATCCAGCTATATTTAATGGTGGGTGATTTTGTGCCATATCTTCAATAGTATACGTTAAATTACCAACTGGAATTGGGTTTTGATATTCCCCACTGGTAAAATAACTTAATACACTATATAACGGAACAGTAAATTGGAAATTTTGAATCCATATCCAATAATTAGAATCAAAAGTAGTTTCTACTAAAGGAACACCATTAACTACGTAATGAGGATCCAATTCATCTAATTTTCCTTTAATTGTAAAATAATTATAACCTTGGTGAGTTATATGCCAATAACCATTTTCATCCTGATAAACACCTGGGGAAACTAAAGAATCAATTTCCCAATAAGCATCACAATTACCATCTAAACAAGCTGATGATGGTAGGATTTCCTCCTTACTACAACTAGCAAGGAGAAAACCTAATAATAATAATCCAAATCTACTCATTATGCATTAACGTATTCAAGTGCAACATCAAACATTTTACTATTCAAATCCATATCTTGTTTAAAGTTTTTGATTTGTCTAGCTTTTCTAACTTTAGTACCTGCAATGTACTCAAAATCACCTTCAATGATTTTTTCTTGTACTACATTAAAGACACTCCAAAGGTCATTACCTTTATCTTCATCTCTAATAGGAGTAACAAAATCATCCATATCAATAGTAATTCTATTTAATTCCTCTTCTGGGAATCTAACTGCAAGCATATCTTTAGCAAAATCAAGAATAGCTTCTTGTGATAATTTAGTATCAATCATTTTATTCATTGATTCAACTGTCAATGGTAATTTTTCTACCATTTCATTAATTTGCTTTTGCAACTCATCAAAATCATAACCCATGTGTCTGATTGAAACTTTTTCAAACTCATTAGTTGAAATTACTAATCCATTTTCACAAACCATTCTAAATAAACCAGCAGTAAAGGTAAATGCATTTTTACCATCATGGCTATTAGTTAATAGAATTTGAGGAAAAACAGTATCAATAGCTGATTTTTTAGCAAATGTACCATCTTCATTTCTATAACCAGTTGGAGAGGAATCTGATTTAGTAACACCTTCAGGTAATTGATTAATTACGATATCAGGATTTCTAAATACTACAAGGTGTTTTTGGAAACCTATAGTTTTATTGGTTCTTGCTTTTACTTCTTTAGCATCAACAACACCCCAACCTAAAACTTCCATATCTTTGATCAATCGATCTGTTGGAATGTGGGAATAATGTTTCGAAACCTCATCAGAAGGTTTAGCAGTGAAAATACTAGGAGCGAGTTCTTTTAATTCTTGTACTGTTTTGAACTCTGAATTTTGTAAATCTAACATAACTTTTATTTTGAATTTATAATTATTAATATGGGGTAAATATACGAAAGGGAGCCTGGGCAGCCAAGCTCCCTGCGCATTACTTTTTAAGCTTTTACAAGTAAACTTGGTGAAACTCTAACCATACCAAAACCACCTATTTCTGAAACTCTGATATTTTTAGACATAATTTTTTCTACTAACCATTCTTTACCTTTAGCACTTTTATGATTAATTTTAACTTTATCACCTACTTGAAAAGCTTCTTTTGTTAATTTAGCAACTACTTGACCTTTACGAGCAGTAACTTTAAATCTTAATTCATCAGCTGAATAACGGATAGTACCAGTGCTAATATTAACACCATACTTGTTTTGCAATTCTTTAATTGCGTTTTGAAAATCATTTCTGAAATTTTGAACATCTGTTTTAGTCATAACCTTTATTTTAACTTTTTAATTATGCCTAAATATACGAAGGGCTTCCTGGGTAGCCAAATTTCCTGCGCATTACTTTACCATTTCTTTGGAGAATTTTTTCCAATATTAAGGTAATCTGCTTTAAAACATAAATTTTCTTCCCCTATTAATATATGAATCCCATCACATTCTCTTCCTTGTATTATTTTCTTATTTCTAAACCAATTTATAGCAGGTATAAAATTAGAAATACAAATATTATACTCCCGATAAATTTCAGTTAATTTTATATCTTTAAGTTCAGAAGTGGTAGTACTAACAAATTCTCTTAACCAAGTATGTTTTTCATAATATTTCCTTATAACATTTTTTGTATAACTAGCATAATCTCTATTTCTTTGGACAAATACAGATTGTGGGAGAGTAACCATTTTAAATGGGGTTGTTTCTATTAATACATCAGCGGCATAATGGATTTTTTCAGTATTATCATATAACCATTGAGCACTTTTCCTATTTAAAGCATAAGCATGTCCCGAGGTTTGTTTTATATGGTAATAGTTTTTATGCCAATTATCTGTAATTTTAGATGAATAAATAAAGTCATTATCGTATCTTCCATAAACAGCAACTCCCCAATTATCAATACTATCTAATTCCTCTCTAACTTTATTAAAGTCTAACTTATGTATAAAATTAGTATTTTTAATATCATCTTCTAAAAATAAACCAACTTCATCACCTGAATCTAAAAATGCTTTATAAGCTTTTCTATGGGATAAAGCACAACATAAAATAGCAACAGTAACCATTCCATTTGGATCCCAAAAGTATTCACCTAAATATTTTCTAGTATTTTTCCAAGTATCATCCCAAAAAAAAGATTTATCAATAGCTTGAATCCAATTAATATTATCCCTATCTAAATTGAGTTTATCAATTAGATGATTCATTCTCTTTTTTCTAATTTTATGTTTATCTAGGGATATTATATAAGCACTATCTGCTCCTAAAACCATATTATTTTATTTAAAACTAAAAATATTAACTAATAACCAATGATATACCACCTGTTGATCTTAAAAAAGAACCACTAACAGGAGTATTATTATCAAAAACTACCTCCATGGAATGTACACCAGAATCTACTACAACGCCAGCAACATATGAAGAAGTTACTAAACCTGTTACACTACCATTTAAAGTGTAAGTGGCATCAGCAACTTTATTAGAAGTGGAATCATAAAACCCATTATCATTCCTTACTGCTTCAAGGATAAAATAAGCAGAACCACTAGAGGGATTAGTAAATTGAAACGTTTTGGTACCTACCAATTGCTCGGAATAAGTTCCAGAACCATAAAGTTGATCAGCAGTATATGATGCCATAATATTGTTTTGTTATAAATATATAAAAAAAAACGACCTTTTCTCTTTTACACAATTGTATTTATCTATCCATATATACTACCTAATATAAAGAAATTTATAGAATAATTTGGATACCAAAATTAACGTTTGTATATTGTGTATAAACAAAAGGGTAGAGCAGTAGGTAGCTCACCTTGGCTTAACCGGGCGCGAAGTGGATCTTTAACGTGAAGAAAAGCTTGTAATACAATCGATCGTGAAAAGCAAACGGGTCAAGGAGGTCGTGGGTTCGAGTCCCACCCCTTATGCTAATTAAAAATGTTGAATATGGAATTATTGTATTTTATATCGGGTATCTTATCGGTGGGTATAGCGTATTCGATAGTATTGTTAAAGAAGAATCAATCGAATTATCATGATGCGCTGGCTCGTCTACAACATCACCAGAATATCTCTTCTATTAGGAATAGTGAGTATAAGGAGAAGATTGATGAGTTGGAGGAGTTAACTAAGGATATACAATCGAAGTTGGAGAAGGATCAATATGAGTCTATTGCTGGAATAAATAAGGACTTGCAGGATTTAAATGATAGATTTAATGGATTAGATGAAAGTGTTGGGATTGCGGCAGTAACTAATGAGAAAAATTTTGGAACTTTGTTCACGGAATTGGGTCAAGTGAAGCAAACAGTAAAAGTTATGAGTCAAGACCCGAATTTTACAAGAACTTTTTAAATCTTTATATGAAAAATTGGTTATATTTAATTATTTTATTAGTAGTAGGGTGTTCGGGTGACACCTACTTGGATGATGTGGAATTAATTATGGAAGAAGACCCGTGTGATTGTGCATGTGTTTCGTTTCCGGAAGATGGTTTGGTAGCTTATTACCCATTTAATGGTAATACTTTAGATGAAAGTGGGAATGAAAACCATCCTTTATACGATACTTCTATTTTATCTGTTGATAGGAATGGAGAAGAAGATAAAAGTGTATGGTTTAGTGGAAAAAGAGAAACTAACTACATACAACTCGACATAGATACTGAATCTATCACCACTAATTCATCTTATTCTATCTCCTTTTGGGTTTTTCGTGAAGGGGATGGAAGTAATAACCCAAGAGTATTAGAATTTTGGGGACAAGATGGCCCTGGACAATTAGGACTTACATGGGAGAATAATGGGTATGCGAGTATTGGTGCGATATATGATAATAGTACGGTG
>Ga0213859_10000532_pt1 | contig 17491 bp, 12 predicted proteins | sample PICome_2_FD_160133 | JGI IMG/M metagenome (GOLD analysis project Ga0213859, IMG submission 160133) | Coastal seawater microbial communities near Pivers Island, North Carolina, United States - PICO304 | ecosystem: Environmental > Aquatic > Marine > Coastal | place: USA: North Carolina... | reverse complement strand
TAGTTAGATGCAGTGTAGGTTACAGCGTCATCGCCTGATCCTACTGTTTCCGTGCCAGTACAACGCCAGTGAATAATTGTAATGCCACCGTCACTAAGGTTGCGCTCTACTGTGGGGATAGTCCAAGTATATGTTACAGCCATTTTATTACTCCTGTTCTGCTAGATGTGCAGCATAAGCTGCTTTAATTGCGTCTGTGTGAACTGCATTGCAGATCGCTTGCACCTCTGTGCTTTCGTTAGCTAAGTCTGTTGAGCTAATGTTTGGTGCTACAACATGGCGTGAATAGCCACGGCTGATCTCTACACCGTCACGCTTGATAACCGTGGCTGTACGCACCTGAACGTGCTTGAAGTCGCCTACGATCTCTATTTTGTCTTGTACTGTTTCTTCTGTTAGTGCCATCGTTTATCTCCTTTATGGCTTGGACTGACTACCCTGTGATCCAACAGGGGTGGTTAGGTTGAACGGTATGCTGCAGTAATTATTAATTCAGTTACGACACTATCCATTGGAATCCCACTTACAACACCACTATCAAATTGACTAAATACCAAAAGATTAGTACTTGCGGCTATGTAGCCATTAATTTGAGTACGTGTAAAAGTAAGACCACTTGCATAATGAATATTAGGCCCAGAATATCCGTAAGTAAGATAATTTTCAGAATTAAAAGGTAAGCCACTCATTCTCATATCTCCTGTTCCCGTATGAGCTGACCATCCTAAATGTATTTGAACATTAACCAAATTACCAATTTTTACATATGAGCCTCTTTGATGCGTATAAGTTCCTGTTCCATTTGAAGTTGTTCCATAAACAACAGGAGTAAACGTTCCCTCCTCATAGTCATCCAGAAAATTAGCCGACCCAGTACCGCCAAGGTAGACACCGCCAGAGAGGTAGAGGTCTTTCCAACGGCGATCACTATCCCCTAAATCAAACTCGTTATCCCTAGTTGAGTAAGGCGCAAGTCTTTTAGTTGTAACGTCATCAAAGAAAATGCCAGTGCTTTGATTGTTTGCATGAAAAGCAACATAACCATTAGAAGCAGCAGCTTGGAGTGTAAATCCTGTTCCAGAACCTTCAGCCCTAATATTCCCCACAGTGGTGCCGTTTGTAGCAAACTGTATAAACCGATTGTCTGTGAAACCAGATTTTTTAGTTAGGTAGATATTTGAATCTGTTTCGTTTTGAATAGTAACATACTGACCGGCTTGACCGGCACTGTTTACTGCCATGCCGTTGTTGCCTGTGCCGTTGTATTGCCCAACGCCTGTAGTAGTACCCACAAGCAAGTTACCGCTGCTGTCTATGCGCATACGTTCATTGTTTCCATTCGTATAGAATGCCAATGATTGACTAGTGTCACCATAAATATTTACTAAGTTATTTGTATTGTCGTGATACAAAAAGAATTTAGCAGTGCCGTTATTCTGAAGTGTTAGCCCAGAGTATTGTTGCCCTGAGTTAGCATCTATCGCAAGCTGACCTTCATTTGATACCCAATCACCTTTTAGATGAACTTTAGTACTAGGCGAAGTCGTCCCAATGCCAACATTGCCAGAGCTGTCGATGCGCATGGCTTCTGAGCCATCTACCTCGAACTCAATGCTTGTGCCGGAAGCATCGTTATTAGGGTCTGCCTCAAGTATTAAGCGACCTGTGTTGTTGCCTGAAACTCTAGCAAAAGCAGCATCTGTGGTGTCGTTAAAAATTACCGCAGGGGCCGTCGAGCCGCTTACAGTAAGCCCACCGTAAGCGGTGTTGTTGCTAATTTCGAGAGAATTACTAGGCGAAGTTGTCCCAATCCCCAAGCTCTCAGCACTCGCATCCCAGAAGAACTTTGCCGTGGTGCCTGTGTCCTCGTAGAAGCTGATGTCTCCGTTATCATTAAATCTTGCTCTTTGTGTTTCAGTTCCACTAGTAGATGTCTTTATAATAAGGTCAGCATCAGCAGAGCCAGAACTCCCTGCCGTTAATATTGCACCAGTACCATCAACTCCTAATCCTGCATATATTGTTCCACCACCAAACACTTGAACAATATTGTCAGCAGAAGAACCAGAAGTGACAGTCAGCCCATCAGCCGTGACAGTGCCAGTTACGTCAATACCTGTGGAGGTGGTAGCGAGTTTTTCTGAGCCATTGTGATACAGCTTTACATATCCAGAGCTACCGGGGACTGCTAACAAATAGTTGCTTCCGTTAGTATGTTCTAAAACTAAGTTTTCGCCTTGTATAAAAAGAGACCCTGAAGCGCTTTCAGTTATATAGCTATTATTTGTAGTTCCATCATGGTAAATCTGTAGGTCAGACCCTGCACCAAAGATGGCTTTGTCGTTGTCACCGAAGGTAACATCTCCAGTAAATGCACCGCCAGTTGCAAGAACAGTCCCACCTATGTCAATACCTGAAACAGTTGTAGTAAATTTTTGAGCGCCATTGTGATACAGTTCTACACCACCGCCTGTTGTAAACTGAGCCATATATTGGCTATTAGCAGTATCATAAATACCAATGTTTGCGCCATTAGTTCGGATGTTTAAGTTGTTTGCGCCTACCTCATCTATGTAACTGTAACCACCATTTCCATAGATTTCTAAATTTGAACTTGTACCAAAAATAGCTTTATTATTATCACCAAAAGTAACATTACCAGTAAATGCACCGCCAGTTGCAGTAACAGTTCCAGTAACATCAAGAGCAGTAGAAGGACTTAAATTAGCAATCCCAACCCGATTATTAGTGCTATCTACATGAAGCGTATTAGTGTCTACTGTAAAATCACCACTAATATTAACCTCAGTGCTTGCATTTATATCAACCGTAGGCGCTGTAATCTCAACCTCAGTATCCGCATCAATGTCTAACTGACCATCCGCAGAAGAGCTTATCTTTAATGCTGTATCTCTAAACTGTAATTCATCTGTTGTGGTTAGCTGTATATTGTTACCACCAGTTGTATTACCGTTGCCTAATACTTCAGATAATTCATTGTTAGAGCCAACCTGACTATCTACATATGCCTTTATAGATTGTTGGGTTGCTAGTGCAGTTGCACTGTTACTAGACATTGTGTCTTCATCAAGAATATCAGTAACAGTTGTTGTTGGCATTGCAATGCTATCAACATAAGCTACACCATCAATGTAAACATCTTTCCATTCAGCGCCAGTACCTCCTAAATCATACGTATTGTCTGCACTAGGTAATATATTTGAAGCAACATCAGCAGTTATTGTAACAGTATCGGTAGCTGCATTACCAAGCGTTGTGTTGCCTTGTACAGAAAGATCACCTGTCATGGTAACAGTACCTGCAATCATAGCACCTATATCAAATATAACGCTATACTTAGAACTGTTAGTGTTTGTATCTAATGGCGTACTTCCGCTAGAAGTGTGAGCACTTGTAACTATGTATATACTACCATCGCTACTATCTCTTACCAAATCTCTTTCTACATAAGCAGTAGATGCGGCCCAATCGCCTTTCCACACACCAAGTTCTTGAGAAATAAGAGTATCTCCTGCAGAGTTAAACGCTAGAACTTTATTAACCCTGTCAGCAGCAAGCGGTAATGTTAGTGTAGCAGCAGTATCAAAGTCAGCAAGTTTAACACCGCGACTAGCCAAATCCTCCAAATCCGCAGTGATAGCAATCATTCTATCAAGCTCAGTATTTAAAGAACCAATGTTAAATGGACCAGAAGATGGGAAATCTGTTGTTCGATCTAAATCTATATCGCGTGTAATAACAACTGTTGAGCCACCAGTAGCACCTGTTACAGACATAGTAACAGTACCAGTAGAGCCATTGCCTCCACTTACTGTATAATGTGTAGTTATTGTTTTAAGAGTTCCGTCAACATATACATTTAAATCATCATTATCAAAAAACTCAAAAGAAACAGTAAATGATGTTTGCGTAACACCTTCAGCCACAGCATACGATACACGTGGATTGTTATCAGAAAGGTTAATAGTCATATCTTACCCCTTTTTTATCGGCATAGCTAAGAAGAAATAAACTAACAACGCACAATTACTCAAACGTTCTAGCAAAATCACCTAATGCATTTTTAATTTCATTCATTCTTTCTTTAATAAAAACGTTCCACACTAATGGTATTTGTCTTACAAATTGTTCTGTTCCATCACCGTATTCGCCTCTTGCAAAATCTTGCCCTGTTTTTACAAAACCATAGGTATAATCAGCAGGTGCACCAAATATAGATATTACACCACCAACTGCATCAGGGTCTTCTTTAAATTTTGGTTGAAATGGCAATGGATTCTCAATGTCAAATGCCATACCCATTTCAAGAGAACGATAAAACATATCACTGTAGATTGCAGCTAAACCAGAAAAATCAAAAGCTCTAAGAATTTTATCTTCAATATCCATTTCATTCCACGCCCACTCTGGTGTACGGAACTTAACAATGTTGTAACCCAAGAACATAGCAACAGCAAAATGTATAGCAGGATTGCGAACTGCACCCTGTGCATAGTTAGTTGTAACTTTATTTAATGCACCAACAGTGTATGTGTAAAAAGTAAATGGAATTGCAAGCATTGGATGTTCAATTTCAGCATATCCTTTTACTCTTTTACTTTCTTTCATGCCAAGTGTTTTAGCAATATGCATGGGAAGATAAGTTTTTCCCGACATTGCCAATGGTTTATCCGCAGGTGTACCCATAATTATACGGTTCATAACACCACTTCTTAATGCTGATCTAAATGCATCTAACGCTTGATCATCAGTCCACGCATCAGTGTTACCAAGAATAAATCCATTCTTTGTTTTTTCAATCGGTTGACTTGCAATACGCTTTGCCATTGCTTGATCAATATTGTATCGGGCAAGAAATTCTTTTTGAAACTTTGTTCCACCGCCCTTACCAACTGCTTCGGCTGCTTCAATAATTGTATGCGTTCTAAACATACCATCCATTGATTTTGCCAATGTTGTCATCTGAGCAAGTAAATTAAATTTATAAAAACCACTATTAATTCTATCGGTTAAGCCACTTCGAAATGGATCGCTACTAAGGCTCTCCATAAACTTCATTTGATATGATCCTGCAATTACCTCAAAGCCATCTCCTGATTTTTGAAGTTCTTTTCTAGCCATAGTAACAGAGTTATCATCAGCTAATGATGCCAATCCTTTTGCTATAACTTTCATTTCATGATCTAAAAATATATTAGAAAAATCAGATACAGCAGCAATCCCTGCACCACCAAGATAAGTCCATTGTGCAGCAGTTTGCATCCATTGAGCTATACGACTTGTTACACTATCTGGTTTAGTTAAAACACGACCAACAATACGATCATATGAACCTATAAACTCTTTATTAATACGATTTATTTCTGCTTCGTCTATACCCTCTTTACGCATATCTCTAGTGTTTTGTGCAATGACATCATCAATAGTTGCAGGAGCGCCATTCTCGGTACGAAACTGTCGAGCAAAAGCATACTTCGGAGCTATCTTTTCATTATAAGCAACAAGCACTTGTTTAAGATCAGTAACCATAAACTCTTGTACTTTGCTGTTAGGAATATCTAATTGTTTATGCAACAAATGCTTCGATCGACCTCTACCAAAATAAGCAAACTGTTCTAAACCATCATCATCAACAAGGTCTAGTATTTCATCTGTTGTTCTTTTTGCTCTGCGAAGAGCCGATGCTCGATCATTATCAAGCATTTTCTTTACATATCGTTTTGTTTTGTCATCCCAACCCCAGATAAAAGGTTGTTCCATATAATGCGTTGTAAGTATTTCTTCGAATGTTTCACGATTGGCTGCAATCTTGCGTCTATCAAAATATCTTGGAAAATAGTTTTCTCGTAAACCTTTCTCAACAGCACTGCCATCAAGGTATGCATTTACATTATCAAGGCGATCCCTCATTTCCGTAATATGACTATCTAATTTTTGTATTGCACTTTTTTGCTTTGGAGTAATTGATAAATCATCAAGCATTGTTATGGCATCATTAATATTTCTGACCATATAAGATGCTTCTAACGCAGTACTTAACTTTGATTTATCATCAATAAGTTGCTGTCTTCGTGCAATTTGAGCGTCAGTTAAACCTCTGGCTTTTTGAGTTTTATTCATAGTTTCAATAAACTCATCAAGCTTTGTTATTTGTGTTTCTAAATAATTTCTGTTTGATTTAATAATATCATCAAAAACATTTTCCATTGAACCAATGCGGCCTTCAATGTTAGCTTGCCGCTTTACTAAAGTGCCAGTACCGCCAAGCAAACCAACATCATTAAGCATCTTATCCCACTCATCGAAGTAAGCACGCAATACTTCAACGGCTCTGCTTTCCGCATCTGTCTGAGGTGTTTTGTTATTTATATAAAGATCAGTTACATGCTGCCCAAAGTCTTGGAATGTTAAACTTTCTTTACCTCTCATTTTTTTAATATGCTCAATAGTATCACTAATCTGCATATCAACTACATTGTAGTTACCACTCGGAGATACTTCACCCCAAATTTCGTGAATCTCATTATAAACAGAACCCCATTTACCAGAAAGCTCTCCTGCTTCTTGATGAACAGATTTACCAAAAGACTTACTTAACTGGTTTAGTTTAAACATAACGCCACCGTCATTAACTAAACGCATAAATCTTAGCTTAACATCTTTTGTCGCTTTGCTGCTTACACCCATTACAGCTTTTACAGGCGTAGGTAGTGCACGATAAAAAATTGAATTAGTAAACCATTCTCCTGTCATAAGAAGGTCTTCGTCATTTACGTCAGGTAAAGCATCAGCCATCTTTACTTCACTTGGTTTTTTTGGCTTTGCATCAATGCCTTCATTTAGTTCGCGTAAATTGTTTATTGATTCACTATATGAATTGGCAATTGATTTTGCTTGCGGCCCACTAATCTTTTTTTCTAATACACGACCTGCGCCATAGCCAAGAACACTTGCTATACCTTGAGCAGTAAGTTGACTTGTTGTAGCAGTTAATAATGCTTGATCAGCATCAGCATTGCCTTCAAGATTGTTGGCTAAATTTAAAACATTAGAAGTACCTTCAAAAAAACCAGCTTCAGCATTAGCTATCCTAAATCCTTTTTTTCTTAAAAGTTCATTTTGCCTATGTTTTGCAACACCAATTATACTTTTTTCAACCGCAGTTCGAGCAGTTTTCCTTGCAGCAGCAATAACACTACCTGTAATTGCAAGCTCACCCAGAAATACAAGATCAGACCCAATAGTTTTTGCAAACCCTGCTTTTTCAAAGATTTCTTGATTACGTATTTCTTGCAAGTGTAATTGATATACACGCTCGGCTGAACTTTCATTCAATCCATATGTAGCTATTCTACGACCTTCAGGACTTTTTGGATCAATCCCTCGATCAATTAAATATTGAGTTATATTAAAACCTAAGTCACGTTCTGGTAATCCTTGTGCCTCTGCTATAGTACCGCTTATTGGTGCAGAAAAATATTCCTGCATATTAGCAACAAAAGTTTCACCATACGTAGGTGTTGTTCTAATAATCTTTGGAGTTTTTCTTGGAAAAGATTCAAGTTGAGGAAGCTCTAGAATAGGATCACTCATTTACATACTCCAAAAATTCATCAACATGCTCTGGCAAAATTGCACCAACTTCTACTAATCGATTAAACTCTGCACGATTATCATTTATTCGCTCTGGAAACCTTGAGAATACAAGAGCACGTTCCGCATCAATAGTAGCTTGTGATGGCCCATAAGTTACCTCTGGATCAACAAGCCCAAGCATTTCTCCAAAAGCATCCATCCAACTAGTATTACCATACTGCGCTCCATTAGGATCGTTTTGTAATGCTGATCTGTAAAACGTTTGGTAAGTTTCTGTAAAAGTATGAGCATCTTCTTTTGTTTTAAAATCAAATGCATCTAAGTTTAATGGCGCGCCATCTCTACCATACTGTTGTTGTAAACCCATATCTGTTTTTACATACAAAAAATAAATGCCAGGGGCGGTTGGAGATTCTTTTAGTTTTAATTCAAGCTTTGGAAGAAAAGACCTACCATCTATTTCTGTATACATAGGACGATCTTTTACAGTAGATGTAGGCGCAAACTTCATACCTGTTAAAAATGCGCTAACTTCTGCTGCTGTTCGAGCAGTTGTAAGTTCTTTAAATAATCTAACTTGTTCTTTTTCTGGTAGTGTTTCGTAAAGCATTTGAAATGCAGCATTATCCATATTACGCATTTCTTTAGCATTAAGATATTTGGTTCTTGCACCAACAACTTTATCTTCATTTATACGATTGCCAACCACCATGTTATCAGTACCAAAGGTTACATCAATCCATGAGTTCATTGCATTTTTTAAATCTTTAGAAGAGGTTACATCAAAACCAAATGCCAATGCTGCTTCTTGCAATCTTTGTCGTGTAATAGCATCAGCACCAGAATATGTATCGTTTATCCAAACATCCAACTTTTTATCAATAACTGCTTCAATTGATTTGCGTATATCCCCACCAAGTTCTTGAGCATTAGAAACTATTTGCGGTAACGCTTCCGCAGGTGTTGGCGCTCTTCCTGCTTCATACATTAAAATAGAAGCACCCAAACGAGCTATGGTTTTTTCATTAAGCTGTACTGTACCTTGCTGATTCCAGATATTTAACTTATCGCCAAATCTTGCAGCACCAGAACCTAATTGAAATATTTGAAATACATTTTGATTATTAACAGCACCCATCATTGCAGCGCGATCTAAGTAATCTTTTATTGCAGGAACAACAATACCTGCACTAAAATCACTAGCAATTTGATTGCCTATATCTGTTAGTTTACCACGTTCATTTCTAAGCTCAATTTGATCAAAATCTAAAGCTTGCCCTTCTTGCAGATTAGCTAACTTTCTATAAATTTCATTTTCATAAACTTTAATATCACCTAAATCTGCAACATTGCCTTTTCTTTTAACATTATCAATGCTTGTTTTGCGGTCTAATTCATCCTTAAAAGTATTGTACAATTTAGAATTTAAATCTTTTATCTCATTTATCTGTGTACGTACTTCTGATTTTGCAGCAAATGGTTTTCTTGCTTCATTTAATAACTGAGCAATTTTGTATTCTGCACCTTCTTTTGGTAATGAGTTAATTTCTTCTTGAGACATAGATAGCAAAATAGCAAATCTATTTGGTTCTATACCATTATTATTTGTAAGTTGACGTATATTTTCATGAACAAGATTTACTACAGAACGAGCATAAGAAGTTTCTAAATTAGATTCTAACTCATAATAAAGCTTTTCATTCTTTTCAAAAACTAATTCTTTAACATCAGATTTAGCCTTATTAAGTTGATCAATAGTAATAACATCACCATTGTCAGCAATATCTTCTAAGTTTTCTCTTATTAATCTTGCATCACTTTCTTTTGCTAGCTTAACATTTCCTTCATTTTCTTTTTCAAATTTAGAAAACAAACTGTCTGCTTGGGATAGCCATCCACTTATTTTATCATCACTATGATTATGTACATTAAGCTTTGCAGCATTTTTTATTTGGTATCGTATTACCGTAGCTTGGGCAAAACTATTAGCATTACGCAATTCATCAAGGATTCTAACAAATTTTTGAGCATTTTCTTTTCTTGCTTTAGTTTCATTTGCTTTATTTACTTTACCAGAAATAGAGGCTTGTAATTTTTTCAAATCTTTCTGAACAGGGAAGCTTATATTTTCAATAAAATTACTTTCAATCATTTCAAAGTATAATTTATTTGCAACATCTGTATTTCCAGAATCAAGAGCAGCTTCAATCTGTGCATTTAAATTAACAAATTGAAGATCAGCATCTTGAGAAAGTTCAAGTTTTTTATCGTTTTCAGCTTTAAGTTCAGCCTCAAATTCTAATTCAATAATTGTTGCTTCAGGATTAAGCAGTGTTTGTGCTTCTTTTAATATAGTTTGACGCTCTTCATATGAAAAATTTCTAATTAATCCCTGAACATCTTGCTTTATTCTAGTAGATGGTAAGCTATTTACTGACTCTGCATCTTCATTATCTTGGGATAATGCAGCTTCTAAATTATTTAAGAAAATTTTATTATCTAAAGGAAGCCCTGTTAAACTATTTACCAAGTTATCTCTAAATGTACTTGAGACTTTATTTAAAACGGTAGCAGAGATTTCATCTTTAGCTGCATCTGGCGCAGCACGGATAAGATTACGTCCTGCATTTACTACTGAAAAAACACCTTGAAAAGATGTGGATTCAAAACTTTCCAATGATTGAATTGTTTCAGGCAAAGAAAGATATTCATTTTCAAACTCTGATTGTATATTTGCTAATGCGTCAACATTCGATTGAAAAGAAGATTGTAAATCAGCAAGTTTATCAGGTGCTAAATTATGTACTGTTTTTAAAGTTTCTCTTAAACGAACGTCTTCAATTTGAGGAAGCAAAGCTCTATTTGTAAATGCTGCTTCTAATACTGCCTTTTGAGATTCAGATAAGTTTTTAGTAGAGTTAGAAAGTAAGTTAGTAAATGCAGCAGCTTTACCATAATCAGCAACTTTTTTATTTTTTTCGTAAGCAATTCGATCACCAGTTAATCCAAATTCTTGTTCAGCGGCAGAAATTACAGCCTGTGCTTTTTCTCCTAAATCAGTAATTGCTTCGGGTGTAACTGCAAAAAATACAGAATTATTGAATGCTTCAACTGCTTTAAACGTATTATATTTTGCATCATTTTCAGCATCTTTTTTTGCTTTTTTTGCAGCTGCTATCTGTAATTTACCTTGAGTTTCAAGCATTACAGATTGACCAGTATTAGAAATAAACTCGTTGAACCTGCCGCCAGAAGCTTTATCCATTGACCTAAGATAAGAACTCATTTGGTCAGTATACTTATTTATTTGTAATGGGTATTTTATGGCAAATTCATTAGATTTATTCTGAATTTCTTCAGCCATAGATTCATTGAATCTACGTTCAATAACTGTTTGATATGCTGATGCAGCAATAGTACCAAAGTTTTCTGGAACTTTTAAAGCTTTTGGATTACCCTCGGCATCAAACTCAATTAAGTTTTGACGATTAATTTCTTTTGCAGCATTAGTACCACGTCTTTCAGCTTCTGCTTGAAGTTGAGGTAATGCACTCCTTACAAGGTTTTGACCTGCTTGAGCCATACTTTGATACGCTCTTGCTGCACCAGTATCTGTATTAATTACTGCGATTCGTTTTATGCCTACCTGTCTTTGTTGTCTTACAATAGCCATGATGAATCCTATTTAATTGCCATATATTGAAATGCAGCCGAACCAACAGTTCCTAAAGCATTAAAGAATGATGCCTTACGTGCATTTTTACCTCGTTCTATTTCTATTGAGCTTGCAAGCGTTGCTTGCCCACTTTGCAAAGTTTTCATGCCTGAGATTGTAGAAACATCTTTAAGCAAAATTTTTCTTTGACTTGCTCTAAATGCTTCTTGTGCACTTTCCATACCACCTAGAAACATGGCATTTGATTCTGCCATTGCATAATTATAGCTTGCAAAACGATTTGCCATTTGCTCATCAGCTTGCGCTTCACCAAGAATCTTTTCAATTTGCATTTGTTTTGCTTGACGCTGTGCATCTTTCTCTGCGGCTTTACCAGCTTTTCTTTGACCGATAAACGAAGAAGCAGTTCCAACCGCAGCTAAAAAAAGAGGAAGACCCATTAGAATATTAACTCCGCTACTAACCCATTGACTTGCAGATCAAGAGGTGCATTTTGTGTAATTGTTATTTGAGGATCACGACCATACCCAAGCAATCTAAATTCTTTTTTGCCAGTAAATGCAGACTGTTGCAAAGACAAGTCATCAGTAACATTTCTTATTACAAGAGCCGTTCCATTTACACTACATGACAAGGTACTATTCAAATCAACAATAACACTCCCTAAACCTCTTGGTATACCAGTTATAGGACCATTACCTAAAGAAGCATCAATAGGATTTGTCTTTAACTCAATATCAAATTTATATCCTATCTCAACACTTGTAAGTGTATTATCTACTGCAGAAACATCAATGTTTCCACTTGCTACTGTAAACTGGCCTACATAATTATTTCCGTCAATAACATGCAAAACGGCACCATTATTAAAATCAGCAGATACATCAAAGACACCTGCCGTTCCACTATAAGTTTTTGCCATATCAGTATTAAAAGAATTATTAAATTCACATAAAACTATTTTTGTTGTTCCATCACCTAAGTCATACTCAACATTAGCAAAAACACGATCATCAATAGTTATTGTAGAATGAAACTTTCCATTCGTAGTAAACTCAACCCAACCTGCTCTTTGTTCTGCTCTATTCGAATTAAATACTGCTATTGTTCCGTCATTGTTTAATATAAATACATAACTTTCAGATCGTGATAACGCACCATATAATGTATTCATTTCAATTGGTGTTTTAATTAAATGTGAAGAAACCGTTGAAATAGGAGTAGAAACATACGCTGCTTCTGCATCACTAAAGATATATTCTCTTACAATAGCACCACCCTTTTGGACAAACAATGTTGCGCCATCAATAGCTTGAGGACGTTGAAAACCTGATCCATATGGGGTTTGTCTTTTAAGATTTGCTGTAAGTGGTGTAATAGGTCTGTTTTGAAATGCAGGTACAAAAAACTCTGCAGATGCAGAAAACACTTGCAAGTCACGATTAGAAACCAAATGCCTTATTTGTTGTATTTCACCAACAGATGCAGTGATATGTATAGCCTGATCATCTAGTGCCTCACCTAAATCAAAGTTATAAAAATGCCCAGACTTGCTAAACCATATTGAATCAGGTTGTGCTAAAGAACCGCCAAACACTAATCTATTTTCATGAAAGGTAACAGCAGCAGGATAACCACGAAGTGCTGAATATGATTGCTCATCCCATGTTGTAGTTGGTGCATGGGTTGTTAATGTAGGTGTTCCTCCACCACTTTCCGATGCATTTGCTGAACCACCTGCAGTAAACGTAAATGTATCATCATCAATTACTTTTGTAACTGTTCTACTGCCATTAAGATTGCTTACAGAAATACTACCTACGCTATCAGAAACAGCCATAGTAAATGCATCACCTTCTGACATCCCATGATTTACAAAGGTTACTTCTACTTTATCTGACCCATGATCTGTTTTTAAAGAATTAGGTAATAAAGTTATTGTTAGTTCATCAAGAATATCACCAGTTGCTACAGTAGAGCTTTGTATATCTGTAATTTCTATTTCATTTTTATTATATCGAACAGTTGAGCCTATTTGTGGAGGCTGCTCAATATTATCTATTGTGCCTGTTTTTGTAGCGTCTCCAACACCTGTTGCTTTAAATACTTGTCCAACTGCATTTGAATGAGCGCCTACAGTTGTAAAGTCAGAAGTTCCTACAGTTTTTACAATATACCAGTTATTAATAACCATAGAACCATCAGCAACATCTTCTGATAAAACAGTACCAGTATTCCAATAAGCAGAACTTGTAGTAAGTGTGACGCCATTGCCACTTGATGCTGATGGATCAAGAGTCATTCCTGCGGTTTGAAAAGAAAAATAAGGTTGATAAATCTTTGTTGCTGAAGAGTTTTGGTCAAACAAAAATGATTCAACTTGAAATGTTGTTAAACCGGTTCGAACTAATTGTTGCGTTGAAAATGTTTGATGTGCAATAAACATAACATCACCTGCTTGAGCATAAGTATATTCGTGCAGATATGCATGATCAAAAAGTAATGTAGCTGAATTTATATCTTGAGTTATTGTTTGTATTAAAGAAACAGCGCCTGTTGTTGGGCTTATTTGGAATATGCGTATTTTTTGATGCTCTAATGAAATAATATATTGCTCATCATCAGAGAATATAAAAGGCAGCAGCCTACTCTGTTGTGTCTTAGCGGTATCAACAGTTATATCAAACTGATATATGTTCTCTAAACCTGACCGTTTAATAACACCGCCTTCTGATCTGAGGAAAAAGTTTGTTACTTTTTGAGCAGATTGATTATAAATCTGTGTATCAGTTCTTGAATATAGTGATGGGCTAACTTCACCAAAGCGAAAGTTTGTAAGCGGAACTCTAACTTTCTGCATTATGTTCGCCTATTAGCTATAAACCTATTCGTTGTTAACTTACGAGTAGTTTGTTGTTGGCTATCAAGTGATCGCGCTTTTATCATAGCTTGAGAAGCTTGCTGGCTCATAAGCTGTGCTAATGCTTGATCTCTTGCAAGACCTGCAGCAAATACAACAGCTAATTCATATTCTACCGCAACTGTAAAATATGAAGGCCAATCTTGCTCACTTGCTCTATATGTATAATCTAATACTAATTCATCTGTTGATGCTGAATTAGAATAAATTTTATCACCATAAGTTTGATATTCGATTGGATAGTCATTTACTGTTACCGCATGTGACATTAGCCAACCACTTGGTATTTGATATGCAGCATCAAATCGTCCTGTTGGGACATCAGTTAATCTGTTTAATACCGCTTGGTTAGTAGCAAATCTCCACCTGCAATTAACAAGTGCAGCCCTAGCAATATCTTCATACATATTTGACGCAATCAATGCTTCATTATTTCCATCATCAAATGAAGTAATTGGATCAGCCCCTATAAGAATTAAAGCTCTACTGCAAACATCTATTTCTGATCTTGCGGGTGTACTGGAAACTGCCATCTTTAATCCTTAATGTAAGAAAGGGGGCAAAAGCCCCCAATCATTAGTCAGTATCGGTTACAGTAATTGCTGTTCCATCTGCAATATCAACCACTGATCCAGTGTTTGAAAGTACAAGTGAGACACTTAATGTAGGTGCATCGCTATCTAAAACAAAAATAGCATCACCAACATTTAACATGCTTGCGGCATCATTAAAATAACCAGAAGCACGAACTACTGTCATTGCATCAGTTGAGTCATAAAACCAAAGGCTATGACCACCACCTCCTGCCATGCGAGTAAGACCAGATGCAGAATAAGCCATGATATTTACTCCTTAGTTGTTATCCAGAAGTTCGTATACACCGTTGTCATCAATAACAACAGAACCCATAGACATCATAGATGTTGCAAGGTGTGATACTTTTTCTGGTATATAGTTAACTTCAGTTGATACATCAGCATTTACGCCAATGCCAACTGCACGCATATGGTAACAGAAGTTTTTACCACCTGCTACAGCAGACGTTGAAAAAATCTTAAAGCCTAAGAATTCTTTCATTGTCATACCACCTGCAAACGGTAGATTCTGCGGTCCAACAAAGTCGCTCGAAGCAAACTCATTTATGTTGAACAAATCAGCAAATCCTGCAGGAGACATAGCAATATAACGTTGCCCATCTTCTGGTATATCTGCTGAACCGAATGTTTCAAAAGCTGAAAGCAAGTCTGCTTTTTCAACGGCAGATGAAGTATCATGCAACTGAGTTGAGTTAGCACCTGCATCCATAGCAGTAGTGATAAGCTCATCAGTTTTACGACCTAATGCTGCGGCTGCTGATTCAGCAATTGCTTGACGCTCATTGATATTTGTTTTGATTTCATCAAACTTATCAATGTATTCGGCTGCATAGAAGTCTTCCATTGTTGCTTCCACATTAGTATGTGTTAGTTCCATTGGAGTTACATTCCCATTTCGGGATTTGGTTGAAGCTGTACCTGTTCCAATTTTTTGAAAACGTACAACATTACCAGTCACATTTGCGGAACGAATTGTGTTCCTCAGTTTAGAACCCATGCGCTGATAAGCAAGATGCACATCGGTTTCAAACTGTTTAATAAATGCTACATCAATAGTGTTAGCCATTTTACAGTTCCTTTATTAAGTTTCGGGCATCTCGGGTGTCCGCTCCGCATCATCAACAAAGGTATCCTTTCGGGCTTCTCAGTGCATTACGGGCCTTGATGTTTCATGTGAAACATAATTTTTTACAGAATTGCAACGCACAAATTCAACATACGTAATATTTTTATGCTCTGACATACCAACTGCTTTAAATCCTAACCATGTTGCCCATTGCAACATATCACCATATTTTGCTGAAATAGTCATAGTTAACATTGGATGCATTTGATCAAAAAAATTAACAAGTGATTTTGAGCTTCGAACTAGTCCTTTATAGTTACTTTTTAAATTATTAGTAAATAATGCAAACATTTGTGGTGTTTCATCATCATGAACTAAGCCGCAAACTAAAAGAATTACCCCTCTCTTATCTTTAACAATATAAGCTTCACTTGTATCAACAACATTTTGCAAAGCTTCAGTAATGCTTTCATAACCTAAATTATAAAGTTCTATAAGCGTTTCGTGATGAATTACTTTTAGAAATTCTTTTATATGATAATCACGAAAGGGCGTCATATAAAACGCCCCTTGTGATAATATTTTAATTTCTTCCTGCATAAAGTCGTTGCCAACCTTCATCGATCATCTTTACATAATTAGAATCTCTTTGATTATGGCTGCTATATTTAGGGTCTTTCATCATTTCTGTTAGTTCTGCTTCACTTAGATTAGAAGCTATACTTGCTTGCTCAGAAACACTTGGGTCTTGCATTTGAGCCATAATAGCTTCTAGTGCAATAATACCATCGGCACTTTCACACATACGTTCAATTGCAGAAAGAGCTTCTTCTGGGAAAAATTTATTAGCGAATAATGACGCTGCTTCTATTCTAGCCTCTGCATTATCTCCAAGACGTTGAGCCTCTGCTTCTAAATCAGGTTCTGGACCCATTCCATTCATATACATTTCGAGTCCCTTTTGAAACTCTTCATGTGTATATCCATTCTTGTGACAATGTTCTGCCCACTCTTGTAACAAAGAGTTATCAACAGCTTCTTCTGGATCAACAAAATCTGGTAATTCATAACTACCTGCATCTTCTGGCACACCTTCAGATGCTTGTTGTTGTAACTCTTCCATCAATCGACTGCGTACATCTTCTTCTTTTTCACCAAGTTTAGAAGACAATGCTGAATATGCTTTGCTTAAATCTTCTGGCGTGTTAAATTTTTCTGGTAACCACTCAGGTCGATCATCAGTTGTTTCAGCAACTGGTGTTTCAGTAACTGGGGCTTCTACTGTTTCAGCTTCTTGTTCCATCTTTTTTTACCTTATGCGAATGATTAATTCTATTTTCTATCAATCCAACAATGTATCTTTGGCCTTCCATATGACGCAGTTCTTCTGTCGTTACATTTGGACCATTGACCATTTCAATAGTAATTGATCTTAAATAACGCAATACTGCTTTACCTGTTACAGAATTAAACAGTGTTGCTATATTTTCACTGATCTCACGATCTTTTTCTTGTGGACGGTTAATACCATCAATACCCACATTAATTTTTTGACTCAAGCATTACTCCATTGGTTGTTGTGCTTGTGTCTCAACTTGCTGCATTTGCTGCATTAA
>Ga0213859_10000530_pt1 | contig 17526 bp, 31 predicted proteins | sample PICome_2_FD_160133 | JGI IMG/M metagenome (GOLD analysis project Ga0213859, IMG submission 160133) | Coastal seawater microbial communities near Pivers Island, North Carolina, United States - PICO304 | ecosystem: Environmental > Aquatic > Marine > Coastal | place: USA: North Carolina... | reverse complement strand
ATGGTATGAAAGTTATTGTTTGTAAACTAAAACAGAATCCGCTAGGCTATACAAGTGTTGCATATCCTACAGACGAGTTGCGTTTGCCAGATTGGTTTAAGGAACTGCCATTTGACGGCGATGCTATGGAAGAAGTTATTATTGACAACAAACTGGACAACTTGATTGGTGTGCTAAAATATGATATCGAAAGCACTAAACAAAAAACAACTTTCAACAGTTTATTTGAATGGGATTAAAAAATGAAAGTAGGATTTACTTGTTCAACCTTTGATTTACTTCACGCTGGGCATATTCAAATGTTGCGTGAAGCAAAAGAACAATGCGATTATCTCATCTGCGGATTGCAAATGGATCCAAGTGTAGATAGGCCAGAAAAGAACGCACCAGTTCAAACTATTGTAGAACGCTATACACAATTAAAAGGTGTTTCATATGTAGATGAAATAATCCCATATGGCACCGAACAAGACCTAGAAGATATCTTGACAATGTATCATATTGATGTTAGAATATTAGGTGAAGAGTATCGTGAAAAGGATTTTACAGGCAAGGATATTTGCAAGAAGCGGGGTATCCAGCTACACTTCAACAAAAGAGATCACCGCTTCTCATCAAGCGATTTAAGAAAACGAGTATGCGAAAGGGAAAACAATGCCACTACCTGAAGGAAGAAAAGCACTAACTGACGAAGATATGGTTATCTTGCTACACAATATGGCAAGATCAGTAGGTCAATTTGGCGCAGCAAATTTGGAAGAATCTGAAGTAAGACAAGTTGCTGACAGATTTAGTGAACTTGCAACGGCTGCTAAAATAGCACAGCATAAGGCAGTACAAGGCTAATGTGGACACTGTTTATTATTAGTTTTGTTGCAGAATTTGACGAATATAAAGCAACAAAGTTCAACACTTACAACACTAATCAGCAATGTGAAATAAACAGGGTTGTGTTAGAAACAACATTTTCAGAAGGCGAAAAGGCAGTATGTGTATATGACTAAGTTTGTTTTTGATGTAGACGGAACACTCACACCAAGTCGTGGCAAAATGGACTATGAGTTCAAGGCATTCTTTAATACATTTTGCTTGGTTAATGATGTTTATCTTGTTACAGGTAGTGACAAAGAAAAAACCATAGAACAGATTGGCGAAACATATAACCTAGCTAAAGTTGTATATAATTGTAGTGGCAATGATGTATACAGTGCTGGTGTAAATGTTAGAAGCAAAGACTGGACGGCGCCAAAAGAGCTCATGGATCTAATGAACGGATGGCTACAAGCAAGCAGTTTTCCATTGCGTACAGGTAATCACATCGAAGAACGCCCAGGTTGTGTAAACTTTAGTATAGTAGGTAGAAACGCCACACTAGGCGAACGTAAGTTATATATTAAACACGACATTGAAAACAAAGAACGTGAAAGTATAGCATATCAAATCAATTTAGAATTTCCAGAAATCACAGCAAAAGTAGGAGGAGAAACAGGCATCGATATCTATCCTACAGGTTGGGACAAAGGACAAATACTTGATGACTTCAATGATTTTGATCGTGTTATTTTCTTTGGTGACAAAATGGAACAAGATGGTAATGATTATCCACTAGCAAGTAAGCTGAAACATCCTAGTAAAGCAATTGCTGTAAATGGATGGAAAGACACTTGGGAAAAGTTAAAAGAATATGCTTAAAATTGGTATTGCTGGGTACGGGTATGTAGGACAAGCCCACCATCAAGCACTTAAAGAATATTACAAAATACTAATCAGTGATCCTGACAAAGGACACTATGATGATTTACGACATTGCGATGCAATTATAATTTGTGTTGCTACTCCTATGTCTGAAGACGGTAGTTGCGATATGTCTAATGTAGTCGATGTTATTAATGATGCTCCTAATATTCCTATTCTTATTAAAAGCACAATTAGTTTAGAAGGCTGGCAGCAATTGCGTAAGACTTTTACGCATGATAAAATTTGTTTTTCACCAGAATTTTTACGAGCCAATTGCGCATTAGAAGATTTTAGAAACAATAAAACAATTCTTATCGGTGGCGATAGTGTTGGCTTTTGGCAAGACTTGTTTATTAATACTATGGGAAGCATTAACATCTTTACAGGAACACCAGAAGAACTTATACTTGTAAAGTATTTCCGTAATAGTTTTCTTGCAACTAAAGTTGCCTTTTTTAACGAAATATACGATCTGTGTGAAAAAACAGAAACTGACTACAAAACAGTAGCAGAATACATTGGCTTGGATGATCGTATTGGATCGAGTCATACAGCAGTCACTAACGAACGTGGGTTTGGAGGACATTGTTTTCCAAAAGACGTTAGTGCTATATTAAAAACAGCAGCGATTTTTAAAAATAATCTAAATATACTCGAAGCTGCTAACAATTATAACAAAAGGATTAGAAAGTGATAGAGATTAAACCAGACCCAACGTTAGACGAACTTAGAAAAATATTTAACCAACACGGTTTAGAATTTTATATTAAGAAGCAAAAAGGGTCTGTGATAAAAGTTCACTTTATGATCACAGAGGAAGAAGAAAATACTTGACTTTCAACTACATATCAAGTATAATGAAACAATAGGAGTAAATTCATGCAGGATATTTTACAAGACATTGTGAGCCATACACATAAACTTGGCTTTATTACAACACTCAAAGTTAATGCAGATGACGATACAACAATCGAAAGCATGGCAGATGACAGAAGTGTTATTATGACAGCAACAACACATTCGCCAGTAGCTGAATTCTACAGCACATTTGGCATGCCTGACTTAGGCAAACTTGCATATCATTTGAACAATCCAGAATACAAAGAAAATGCAAATATTGACGTTGTTGAAGCAGAGCGTAATGGCGAAACTATGCCAACACACATTCATTTTGAAAACGCAGCAGGCGACTTTAAAAATGATTATCGTTTTATGAACAAAGCAATCATTGAAGAAAAACTTAAGAGTGTTAAGTTCAAAGGCAACAGTTGGGACGTAGAGATTGAGCCAAGCATGGCAGCAATTGCACGTATGAAACTTATGGCAGGTGCGCACAGTGAAGAAACAGTATTCCAAGTTAAAACAGAAGACGGAAATCTAAACTTTTACTTTGGCGATGAAGCAACACACGCAGGTAGCTTTACATTTGCACACGATGTTGAAGGTACACTAACACACACTTGGGCGTGGCCAGTTGCACAAACTATTGCTATCTTGAACTTGGATGGTGATAAAACAATGAGTATTACAGACCAAGGCGCTATGAAGATTAGTGTAGACAGCGGCATGGCAAAATACGATTACATTCTACCAGCACAACAGAAATAATGAAAACTAACCTAACCGAAACACAGAATGACTATGCTGTGTTCCTTCCAAGTATAAGTGGCTTTTATGCTACGTTTGTAGGAAAGCAACGTTTTAGCGAATACGTTGATCCTGCAAGAGTTCCTACAGGTATTGGCGAAGTAGAAGGTCTTAACTTTTTAAATCCAAACAAAGGAGCGTTCCATTACAAGTGGGCGCTCTATAGTGCTGGACATGCTGACTTGGATGTGAACAAACATGTAGAAAAAGAAGACATGTTGCGTAATCGCGACAGAGACAACAGTTGGCTACTTGGTGACTCTGGTGGTTTCCAGATTGCAAAAGGTCTTTGGGAAGGTGACTGGACTGATCCAAATTGTCCAAAAGCACAAAAAAAGCGTGAGCTAGTTGTTAACTGGATGGAAGAATACATGGATTATGGAATGATGTTGGATATTCCAACTTGGACGTTCCAAGATCCTAAAGCAGCAAAAGCAGCAAACATTCACAGTTATCAAGATGCTGTAGATGCTACACACATCAATGCAAAATACTACATGGCTAACCGTCGTGGCAACTTCAAAGTATTAAATGTGCTACAAGGCAGCAATCATGATGATGCAGATAACTGGTATAACGAGTTCAAGGACTATTGTGATCCAAACAAGTATCCAGATACTCACTTTAATGGCTGGGCTATGGGTGGACAAAACATGTGTGATGTGCATCTTATCTTAAGACGCCTTGTACACCAAATACATGACGGTTTGTTAGAAGAAGGATTGCATGATGTAATGCACTTCTTGGGTACTAGTAAACTAGAATGGGCTGTTTTGCTTACAGACATCCAACGTGCAGTGCGTAAGTATCATAATAAAAACTTTATGATCACTTATGACTGTGCGTCACCTTTCCTTGCTACAGCAAATGGACAGGTGTATCATAGCATACGTGTAGAAGATAGAGGCAAATGGAGTTATATGATGGCTCCGGGTGCAGACGCATTAAAATATGCTACAGATACAAGACTGTTTAGTGATGCTATTACAGCCGACGGTATACTAGAAGCATTTGAAGATTCTCCTATCAGTAAACACTGTAAAATAAATGACATTTGCTTTTATGCAGAAGGCGACAAAAACAAAGTTGGTGCAATCAAAGTCAAAGCAGGTGATGTTGATTTAGATAAGAACGGTAATCCACTTGTAGATGATGACGGTAATCCTGTTATTAGAAAAAAAGACAGCACAAGTTGGGACTCGTTCAGTTATGCACTGCAAATGGGTCACAATGTTTGGATGCATATTGAAAGCACCCAACGTGCAAACGAACAATATGATGCCGGACTGTTTCCATACATGCTTATCAATGACAAAGACTTCCCAGGTTGGGGTGTAGTTAAGTTTAGAGAAGTTGTCGATGAAATTTTTTCTTTACAAGATAGAGAAAAGAGCTTACAATTAATAGACAAGTATAGCAAGTATTGGATGCATGTAATTGGAACTAGACTAAACATTGGTAAAAAGACTGTGAACGCAAGCACAATGTTTGGTAAATTATTCGACGAGGTATAAATGACTAATCCAGAAACACTTAAATCTCATATCAATGAGCTTAAACGTAAACATCGTAAGTTAGACGATGAAATAAGTGACCTGGAAACACATTACAATGTAATGGATGAAATTAGAAAGTTAAAAACTGCAAAACTTTGGTATAAAGACGAAATATATAGATTAGAAAAACAATTATATCAAATGGAGAACGGATTAAATGGACTCTGAAGAAAAGCGTTTGAGATTAGAAGCTATAGAAATGGCATTAGAAGATATTGAAAATATCATTTCAACTATGGAAGAAAAAAATTATCCCAAAGCCCAAATAAACGAATACTATAAGAAACGTTGGGACTTATGGAATGAACAATACAAAACGAGGAAAGCATGAAAAGACCTTATGATCAAGAAACTGTAGATATTGACAACGAACAGGTTGCATATTTTGTTGGCACAGAAGTAGAATGCACTCCGCAAAAAGGCAAAAAAACATTGTTTGTTGTAGGTGTGCAAGAAGCAGACGAAATTATGCAAATTGCAGCTCTACAAGGTTGTAAACACATTTATCTTGGTGCTAATATGAGCTATCAACCCAACGAGGCATACGACAGCATGGTATTTCCACTGCTAAGTGAAGGGTATTGGGTGACTTTAGATTTTGATATTAAACATGTAGAATGGGTATTAGAGTCAGGTTATACAGAACACAATAGATTTATTCCAATGGTAAGTGCAAAAGTTCCTTATATTGAACAATTAGGATATAACGCTTGTTTGAAAATTGACGACAAAGACTTTGATGCAACTAATCCAGGTGTTTGGGTTCATAAGATTCATGATTTAAAAAAGGAAGAAAGATTTACTCATTGGTCTAAATATACTACAGATGAAATTATTTCTCTTGACAACATTGCTAAATGAAAGTATAGTAAATGAGTAATAAGCGAGAATCGTATTGGGATTATATGGGTCGTAGAATGAAAGAAGAAGACTTTAAAATGACAAACAGTTTAGAAAATGCAAAACGCAGTATTTGGGTCACATTCCGTAAAGAAGGTATCCATTTGTATCCTGCTGCTAAAGACGATCCAGCACTAGCTACAGGTGGCTGGGACGATGTAAGTTTTTTAGGTGTGGCACATAGGCACATTTTTCACTTTAAGGTGCAGATTCAGGTCACACACAATGATAGAGATATTGAGTTTATCCAATTTAAACGTTGGTTAGAAAGTTTGTATGACGACAAGGTTATCGAACTTAATCACAAGTCCTGTGAAATGATTGCAGACGACTTATACACACAGATTAACGCAAAGTACCCCGGCCGCTTTGTTGTTATTGATGTCGCCGAAGATGGCGAAAATGGCTGTCAAATTGTTTACCCATAGAAAAAAGGAATAAGGTAAATGGCTATTGCATTTGATCGTGCAGCATATCAAAAAGTTTTTAATGATCTTGATGAGTATCGAGATTACTGTCGCTTTGAAGGCAAGGTCTTTAACGAAAAGGCTTTGTATAACCGTGATGATAAGAACTGGCAGGCTTATCAAAAATATCAAAATTATCTCCGTGCTAAGGCACGTGCGAAAGGTCGCAAAAAATGAGAAAACTGTTTTACATGGGTTTAGAACCTTATGAAGGCAGGTATACACTACAGTTGACAGAATGGTCTCGTCGTGCATTTGAACGACGAGGCATTGACTGGGTAGATGTTCCTGGTACAACTATTGACAATACAAAAGCAATTAGTGTAGGTCAGGTGCTTGATGCACATGGCCGTTCCTACTTTGCAATGTCGCAAATGATGAACTTGGTGCAAATGATGCGCAATGGTGAATGTTCAGGTGAAGATGTTATTTTCTTTGAAGATATGTTCCAACCTGGTATGGAATCGCTTCCGTATATTATGGATCAGATTCCTGCAGAACAACGTCCACAGGTTTGGATTCGTTGTTTAGCACAGGCTGTAGATCCAGATGATTTTGTACACGTTTGGGGTATGGGCAAATGGATGAGTTTGTATGAAGAAATGTGCAACGAGTTTGTGACAGGTGTGTTAGCAAGCAACGAAGAAATGGTTGCACACATGAAAATTGCAAACTGGAAAGCGCCTATCTACAACATCAGCGGACTTGCATTTGATAAACAAGAAGTTCGTGAACGTTGTGGAGAAGACATTACACCTTGGGATCAACGTCGAAACAGAGTTGTTTTTGCAGCACGTTTTGATCAAGAAAAACAACCAGACTTCTTTATGGATCTTGCCTGCAACTATGCAGAAGATAACATTGAATTTGCTATTTTGCAAGGTGGACCACTACGCAGCAACAATCAAAAGTATATTGACAGAGCAAGAGAATTAGAAAAAGATGGTGTAATTAAGATTTATGAGAATCTTAAAAAAGATGAATACTATCATTTCCTAAACAACAGTAAAGTCATGCTTAATTGTGCTTTACAAGATTGGACAAGTAATACTGTTAGTGAAGCAGATGCATTAGGATGCAATGTGCTGTTTCCAGCGTATCGCAGTTTTCCTGAAATCTTTGCAAACGATCATACAAGAATGTATGTACCTTGGAGTTTACAGGATGCACAGGATAAACTAACATTGTTGCTGGATAAACCGCACGAAAAAATGGGTGCAATCAGCAATTGGACCAGTGCGACTATTGATCGTTATATTGATATCATGCAAGGAAACGGTGAACAATGGCGTAGAGATGATAACCGCTACAGAGATTATGTGGCAACTACAAAATACTGAGTTAAAATATGTCAAATGTTGTAAGTATTCACCAAGCGTGGGCACCAAAATGTAGTCTTCCAGGTTGTTGTACTAGAGTCAACTATCATACTAAAAAACGCAAGACTGACGGTAGTTGGAGTTATAAATGGAAGTCTTTTTGTGAATATCATAGGACAGATGTAGTAGGCAAGTCTATGGTTGATGCATTCAAATCATCACGAGGAGGATGCGAAAGTCAGATACTTGGGTGGCCGTGCCCAGGACATCACGGAGATCTAACTATAGATCACTATGACGGTAATAAACACAACAACAGTGAAGAAAACTTATTAGTATTATGTCCAAACTGCCATGCAAAAAAAACAAAAATTTACGGTGATAATCGTGTGAGATACAACAACGTTGTGGCACTTTCACCTTCACTTTGGGATATTAACGTATGAAAGTACTAGTCACAGGTGCTACAGGCTATATTGGTAGTCATGTTTGTAAATTGCTAAAAGAGCATGGACATTATGTAGAAGGCTGGGATACTAATATTCACGGTGAATACAATGACGTAAGTTCTTATGTAGATGTATTAGATCGTGTTGATGTGACCAGCCCTTATCCTGTGCATGGAACTTATGACGCTGTGGTCCATTTAGCGGGTCGCAGTGTTGTTCCTCAAAGTTTGTTAGAACCTACAGAGTACTATAGAGTAAATGTTATGGGCACTGCTAACTTGTTAGATCGTGTAAAAACACCACACGTACTATTTGCAAGTACCAGCAGTGCTTGGGAAATGGCAAGCCCATATGCACGTAGCAAAGTGGCAGCAGAAGACGTAATAAAGGAAAAAGCCAATGGATACACTATCTTTAGATTTTTTAACGTATCTGGTACTGACGGCGTTAATCGTCAATTGGGTGCTCCTACCCATCTTATTCGTGTCGCTGCTATGGTGGCTGCTGGCAAGATTCCAGACCTTAAGATCTTTGGTACAGACTATGATACTAGGGATGGCACTTGCATTCGTGATTATATTCATGTTGTTGATTTGGCTGGCGCCATTGTCAACGCAGTCAAACGAGGTCCCGCTAATACACCATATGAATGTCTTGGTAGCAACGTAGGATACAGTGTACGTGAAGTTATTAATACAATGGAATCTGTGACTGGCAAAAAGTTAAATACCATAGAAGCAGAACGCAGAGCAGGTGATGCAGTGGCAAGCGTAGTAGATGAACTAAGCGATCTTGTCACACTTAATAAAACAATAGAGGATATGTGTTATGACCAATTCAAATTGGAACTTGGACGAAACAATTACAATTACAACTGATAGTATAGACGAAAGTGGTTTTGTATTTACAATTGACTCATCTACCATCAGTGATATTACTACAGCAACTATAGATACTAGTGCATTTGATGATCTAATTACATTAGATGACGGAATCAATATAAACATTGATTCAAGCACTTTTGATCCTAAAGAGTTTGAAGATATAATGCCAAGTGTTGCAAAAGTAGAAGACATGTGCATGGATTATCCTGCACTTAAAATGGCATACGATAATTTTAAAACTATTTACAGTATGGTGCACCAAGACTGGGTAGGACGCCAAGAGGATGATGACCCACTTCACTTCTAATTGCGCAGCATTATACAATCACACTAATGTAAGGGGAGGCAATCGTGTCTACCCCTGCTGCCGTTATAAGCAACCTTTACAAACTTTTGATGGTGATATAGGTAATATATTACACAGTGAAGAATACAAAACATTGCGAGATAGCTGGACAATAAATGATCCAAACTGTGCTAAGTGTATGCACGAAGAAATACTCGGCAAAGAAAGTTTAAGACAGCGTTTTAATCAAGAATATAATGTAGACGAAGTTAAATTACAATACTTAGAAGTTGGGTTTGATAACATATGTGATTTAACCTGTGATGGTTGTTGGGAGGAATGGAGCAGTAGTTGGTGGGCAAAAAAGAATCCGCATTTGCCACACAAGCAGGGCATTACCAGCACAGAAGAATTTACAAACATTCCTAGCACTGTTAACAAAGTTGTATTCCTAGGTGGCGAACCACTTATGACCAACAGGCATAGACGTTTTTTGGAGTCATTCGATACCTTAGAAGATCTTGAAGTAGAATATTTTACCAACGGAATGCACAAACTACAGGAAGAAGATTATCAACTGTTGTCGCAATGCAAAAGAGTACACTTTACTATAAGCATAGACGGTGTAGGCACTTTAAACGAAGCTGTGCGGGGTGGTAGTGTTTGGAGCAGAGTTGTAAAAACACTGGATGAAATTGCAGACACATTTGATTATGCAATACACACAACTATACATAAAAACAATTGGCATGGACTACCAGAACTTGCAGGATTTACAAAAAATTATGCAAATTGGACAACAAATCTCTTGACATATCCGAAAAAGTTAGATATAATAAACTTAGAGCAGTCTGATAAAGATAAACTAATAGAAATAGTAAACACATATGAAATACCAAATAGGCAATATATTGAGGCGCACTTGAAAGGAGAAGCATGATGGACATGCGCAGTTATGAGGAGTGGCAAACGCACAGTGCTGAAGAAAGTTCAGTAGACGATGTCACTTGGAGTAAGAACGATTTGCTTACCTTAGATTGGGAAGCAACTTATATGACAGATGAAATTCCCGATGATAGTTCATGGGATACGTTTGCTACAAAAAATAAAAAAGCATTAGAAGCAATGTATAAACAATGGGGCGTTCCTAAGGAAGGTTCATTGCATTACATGTGTATTAGACCAGAACTTACAAAAGGACTAAGCAGCCTTATCACACCATTTGCACACATGAAGTTCAATTACAACTTCTTAAAACTCACACCAGGTTGTAGTTTGATGTGGCACTTTGATACATATGCAACATTTGTGAAATACAACAATATTACAGAAGATGATGTTCACAATGTTTGCAGAACTGTTGTAATGATGAATGATTGGGATAGAGGTCAAGTGTTGCAAGTAGGGGAAGAAGTATACACTCATTGGAGTGCTGGCGATACCTATACTTGGAAAGGCGACACATGGCACGGTATGGCTAACTTTGGTCCAAGTGATTGTATTGTTTCGCAAATTACTTTCTTGGATGAAAATGACAGATATACCCAATGACAAACGTGAAATGGATTTTGGCAGTGCATTTGCCATACAAGATCCAGCAGCAATAAAAATACTTAGAGAACCGTTTGACTTACAATGCGTTAATAGCGATAGTGTTATTGATGAATATCTGCATGAATACGATGCATGGATACGCAGCACCACAAGTAATAGTTTTACTGGATTAGAAGATTTCAAGTATCGTTGTTTTAGCAATGGCACTACAGAAGCATTTGATAAATTTTATATGAAAAATGCAAAGCGTAGATTCCGTTGTTTCAAAGGAGAATACATGTATCACAAACTTGCATGGCGTGACAAGTTTGTTTGGAACTATATAGAAGATGCTCCTTTACACAAAGCAGATGCAGTGGTAATAAGTTTACCATTTGCAGACACAGGAGACAAGCACACAGAATATCACGAATTGATGCGTAAGTGTTGCGACATGAATATTCCTGTTTTAGTTGATTGTGCTTACTTTGGAGCATGTAGAGATATTAATTTTGATTTAGCATATAGATGCATTACAGACGTCACATTTAGTTTGAGTAAAAGTTTTCCTGTTGCATATGCTAGAATCGGTATGCGTTATACAAGAGTAGACGATGACGATACAATGTTTGTGTATCATAAAATTAACTACAATAACAAAATTGGTGCTGCTTTAGGATTAAAATATTTCAACAACTTTACCCCAGATTACATTTCACAAAAATATATTGACAAACAACTAAATTTCTGTAATACTGTAGGAGTAAATCCAAGTAGAACAGTGTTGTTTGGTATAGATGATAAAAACATGTATAACCAATACAATCGCGGCGGTAATACAAATAGATTAAGTTTTCACAAGCAATATATAAAAGGATTAGATTTTGCCAGTTCAAAGTAATAACGATTGGGATCCATTAGAAGAAATTATTATTGGCACAGCAGACAACTGTGTGCATCCCACAATGAATATCAGCACACATAGTTTTATCTATGGTGGCGAAGATTATGAAGATATCAAACACTTTGATGGTCAACCTATAGCCCAATGGATTGTAGACGAAGCAAACGAAGATTTACAAGGACTCGAAGACTGCCTTAAGGGCTTGGGTGTAAAAGTCATGCGTCCTGATCCTGTGGATCACAATCAAAAGTTTAGCACACCGGAATGGGAAACAACTGGTTGGTATACATTCTGTCCGCGAGATTTGCTACTACCGTTGGATAATATGATTATCGAATGTCCTAGTCCAATGCGAGCAAGATACTTTGAAACTAGAGCATATTACGAACACTTGTATCGTTGGATGAAAGAAGGCACACAATGGATCAATGCTCCTAAACCTATTCTAACTGATGACAACTATCAACTGGAGGATCGCAGTGAAGCAACGCTTGTTAACAAAGAAATTATTTTTGATGCTCCTAATATCGTTCGTCTTGGCCGCGATCTTCTCTGCCAAGTTAGCAATAGTGGTAACCAACTTGGCTTTGAGTGGCTAAAGACTATACTAGAACCCAAAGGCTATCGTATCCACGTAGCAGAAAAGTATTACAGTTTTGCACACTTTGACAGCACAGTGTTACCTTTGCGTCCAGGACTAGTGTTGTTAAACGCAGGACGTTTAAGTGAAGATTGGTATCCACCTATCTTTAAGGATTGGGATAAAATTTGGGTAGGCGAAGAAGATCTACACGTACCGCCAGCAAACACAGGTGTTGCTCCTTGTTCTCCGTATATTGGATTGAACTTTTTAAGTGTCAATCCGGAACTTGTTATTGTAGATGAAAAGCAAGAATCACTAAGACGTATACTAGGCAAGCACGGTATCGAAACTATTGGGTTACCAATGCGTCAAGCACGTAGCATGAGTGGTGGATTTCACTGTGCTACACTAGACACTAAACGCAAAGGGAGTTTAGAAGATTATTTTAGATGAAGAAAAAATAATCTTAAACAATAAAATAATTGACAGAACTGGTAATGTTGTCAATACAGAATCTAGCGAGTATTTCATAAAAACATTTTTTGACAAATACGACAATTACATGTATATAGAAGCAGATGGAGAATTTCCACATTTAGACAATTTGTCCTTTAACTGTGACTCAACCTTACATATATTTTTACGTGAGCTACCTAGTTTTGGTATTGATCCCAAAATTAATTTTACTGAACCTGAAACTTGTACACTTTATCGAACAACAGATTGGAAGTCCTATAAACCAATGTATATAGGGCTGGCTAATAATGATAAAATTAACATCTGTTACGAAGTTGCTGCTATTAAAAAATTTTGTGATAGAAATAATATTGAAGATTATGTAATATATACCGGCTGTTATAATTTAAATTTAAAAAGAATTTATCCTAGCATAAAATTTGAAACATTAGACTACATTTTATACTGGTTATTGCGTAAAGGTAATACAAGCACAATAACAACCTTTAATAAAAAACAAAACAACAAACACTTAGATAAAATTAGTAGTAAATTTATATGTACAAATAGACGTTATGAGGGTATAAGAGAATTAGTTGCCTCTTACATGCTAGATTATGATACTATTTTGTCGTTTAATAAATCAAGAATAGATTTTACAATATTTTATAAAAATAAAGATGTTACTAAAAAACTTTATTGGTCTAATATTGACGATAGATTGTGTTTTGATTACTCAAAGTTGCCAAAAAAATACAAAACCAACATGTATAGTATATCAAAATCGTTGGTTATTGATTATGATATGGACAATGAAGCAGGAGATATTGATGATAAAGTAGGAAGGTTTATGAACTTAGAACAATACTACAAAGCATTTTGTGCTGTGATAACTGAATCAAGGTTCTTTATGCCTTATGGTCATTTTGCCGATAAAACTTTAAATGCTGTTAAGACTATGAGGCCTTTTGTTTTATTTTCAAGTCCTTATACACTTGAATATATGAGATCTTTAGGATTTAAAACATTTGATACATTTTGGGACGAATCATATGACGTCGAAGAAGATCATATGTTAAGATATCAGAAGGTATGCGATACAATTGACAGCATTAATAACTATAGTATAGACGAGTGTAAAATGCTCTACAGCAAATTATCACACATAGTAGAACATAACTTTGATATTTTATTAAAACTACAAACACAACTCGGAGACTATGATGAAACACAGTATTGAGCAATGGATAGAGCGTATTAATACCATGAAAGATTTATGTATTCAAGCTCATCGTTTACGAAATGAATTTAGTGAACTAGCAGACAAAACATTTGACGAAGCGCAGTGTAAACATATGCTCGAACAAGTTCAGTCTATGGCAGCAGGCATAGCAAACGAAGAAATAACAACAATAAAAACTGATATGGATGAGTGGAAAAAATGATTGAAAAAGAATATAGCATGGAAGACGTAATGAAAGGCATTAGTAACATTGTTACTCAAATGTATAAAGATAGTTGGCGACCTGATTATATTGTCGGTATCAACAGAGGCGGATTACCTATAAGTGTTGTGTTAAGTCACATGATTGATGTTACACATTATTGTTTAGACGTAAGGCTTAGAGATAACAAAGATAAGCAAGGACCAGAAAGTAACTGCTGGATGGCAGAGGATGCGTTCGGATACTTGTACAAACCCGATCGTGACGATGTATACGGTAAAGGTACTTGTCAGCCGAAGATGCGTAAAAATATCCTTATTGTAGATGATATCAACGACACTGGCGCAACCTTTAAATGGATCAAAGAAGACTGGGAATCTGGTTGCTTGCCCGGACACGAAGGATGGCAAGACGTATGGAACCAAAATGTTCGCTTTGCTGCTCTTTGTGAAAAGACACATACAAAGTTTGACGGTGTAGACTATTATTGGGAAGAAATTGACACAAGCGAGCAAGACACTTGGGTAGTGTTTCCGTGGGAAAATGTATGATAAAAGAATGGTCACTTAAAGATATTAAAAACGAGATAAGTAAAATATCGTGGGCAGAATCTGATCCTCGTATGGATGGATTTGTGACTTGGGGATGTAAGCAAGAGCTTTACGAAATCCTTTGGTATGTGGAAGAAAAATTGCGTAAGTGTTCAACCTACGCAGGCGAAGAAGACTTCCTCAAAGAACACGATAAAGAAATGACGTGGAGAATATTAAATGAAGACTAAGTATGCTATAAAGTTAATGTTGTCTGCTGATGACTGGATTTACGTGACTGAAGATACCGAAGCACCTATGTTTCAAATTCATCCAATGTTATTTAATACCAGACATGAAGCTGAGGAACATGCTGAAACTTGGAACAAAAGAGTTACTAAAGTAGTTAGATGGAGAGAACGATGAGTTGTACTTGTGGCAGATCGCCAACTGGTAGATGTATAGGTTGGCACAAACTAACAGAGGAACAATACCTCGAGAAAAAAGCAGAGTATGAAGCAAGACAGACACAGAAGGAGAATAACAAATGAGTATGTCAGCACAATTAATTAAAGCAGCAAGAATGCACGCCGAAGGTGAGCTTGAAAGAGCTAAAACTAACATTTTGGTTTATATGAATCAAAGTGTTGGTATTGGTGAGCATAGTGATATTGTTGAAGCGATTCAAGAAGAACTTGATAAAATGGCTGCGGCAGAAGATCGCATTGAAATGTTACAAAAACATTTTTCTTGACTTTTTATCTAAATAATGTTACTATAAACAATAGACATCCTCGTCTATAACTCGGAGAATAAAATGACAGAAGACTTAAACACTTATGCCTCTCATAAGATTCGATCTAGACTTAAAGAAGCTGGAGGCAGATACTGGGCTGGTGACAACATCAGCCAGTATATCGAAGAAGGTGAGCGTGAAGAGCTCATTGAAGAACTTACTATAAAATTTGAAGGTGTTTTACAAAGCCTTGTAATTGACACTGATAATGATCCTAATTCTATGGACACCGCAAGACGTCTTGCGAAAATGTATGTTAAAGAATTGTTGAGCGGAAGGTATGACCCAATGCCTAATGCTACAGCATTTCCTAACCATACAGAAGATCGTTATGATGGTATGTTGGTTGTTCGCAGTGAACTTACAAGCATGTGTTCACATCATCACCAAACTGTTAAAGGTGTGGCGTATATTGGTATCATTGCTGCTGATACACTTATTGGACTTAGTAAATACACACGCATTGCCCAATGGTGTGCTAGACGTGGAACACTACAAGAAGAACTCGCTATGGATATTGCTAAAGAAATTATGAAAGCAACTGGCAGCAACGATGTTGCTGTTTATATCCAAGCTACACATGGTTGTTGCGAGAATCGTGGTATTCAAGCGCACAGCAGTCTTACACAAACAACTGTGCTAAAAGGTTGTTTCAAGTCAGATGATGCTGTTAAAAAAGAGTTTATGGATAATATTAAATTACAACAAGGATACTCACCACGATGACAGAACCAGTAGATGTAAGTAAAAAACACTTTTATATTAGTTTAGTTAAAAGTGCTGTGCGTATAGCAGGATGTGCTGTATGCTTGTATACAGGCAGTGTAGTATGGTTGGCAAGTGGTTTTCTTGTTGCTGAACTACTTGGCATAGCGGAGGAGCTGTAATGAAGTTACGTTATAGCGAAGCTTTTTATAGTGTACAAGGCGAAGGCAAGTTTGTAGGAGTACCTAGTGTATTCCTACGCACCTTCGGTTGTAACTTCCGTTGTATGAACTTTGGTGTTGATAAAAGTGTTGGCGATCGTTGGGAGCAACATGCTCGTGGTGAACGTTATAACGCAGAAGTAAAACAACTACTAGATGACGGTGTTCATGAAACTACAAAAGAGTTTAACGACTTACCTATTGTACACACAGGCTGTGATACATACGCAAGTATCTATCCAGAATTTAAACACTTCAATATGCTTAAAAGCGTAGACGAAGTTGTAGAGCATTTGCTTAGTTTATTGCCAGAAGGTAAATGGACTATGGATAACGGACAGGACGTTCACCTTATACTTACAGGCGGTGAACCTTTGTTGGCGTGGCAACGACTGTATGTAGAACTATTTGAACACCCACGTATGCAGGATCTAAAAAATGTCACAATCGAAACCAACACTACACAGCATCTACACGATGACTTCTACAACTACCTCAGCAAGCATGAACGAATTCAGCTCACTTTTAGCTGTTCTCCCAAACTATCCGTTTCGGGCGAGTCTTGGGATGATGCTATTAAGCCTGATGTTGCTCGTGAGTATTCCCTTGTTGATGGCAGCGATATGTATTTTAAGTTTGTTGTTGCTGATCAGAGTGATGTTGACGAAGTTGCTAGAGCAGTTGATTCGTATCGTGAAGCGGGCGTGGACGTTCCTGTATATCTCATGCCGCTTGGGGGTAGGTCGGAAGAATACACTCTCAACGTACAAGAGGTGGCGAACCTCTGTATGGAACGAGGGTGGAGGTTCTCGCCAAGACTACACATCAGCTTATTCGGAAATGCCTGGGGCACTTAAAGAAAACTTAGATAGTATTCCAAAAGGCATCAAAAGCGAAGAGGAATACGAAAAGATAAGGAAACTTATATGAAAAAATGGCTTAAAGATATAACAGGCATTAGTGCTAAAGAAAAAGAACTTGAAGAAAAAGAACTAGCAGTGCTTGATAAAACTGATCCCAAGGCTGCTGCTACAAAACGCAAAGAGCCCTGGGTAAATGTGTTAGATATGCAAGTAAATCAAGAAAACATTCGTAATGGATTCTTTGA
>Ga0213859_10000528_pt1 | contig 17559 bp, 21 predicted proteins | sample PICome_2_FD_160133 | JGI IMG/M metagenome (GOLD analysis project Ga0213859, IMG submission 160133) | Coastal seawater microbial communities near Pivers Island, North Carolina, United States - PICO304 | ecosystem: Environmental > Aquatic > Marine > Coastal | place: USA: North Carolina... | reverse complement strand
ATTCTCTTATAAATTCTATATTTCCTAATTGGATAATTTATGTTTCTGATAGATATTCAACAGATTATCCTCATTTAGAAAAAAATTGGGAAGTTATTTGTCAAAAAACAAATTGTGAAAAGCAAAAAATAGTTATGGTAGATAAAATTTTTAATCCAGATCCAGAAAAAAATCATAATCTATTAAATTTCTTTTGTGAAGTTATGTCCGTATCAGGATATATAGTAAGAAGACAAGAAGAGTTTACTGTGTGTACAAAATGTAACGCTTCTATTCCTTCGGAAAAATTATTTAATGTAATGAAAGAAAGGAAAGTTCCATTAAATTTAGATACATGGTCTAATACATGTTCCGAATGTCAACAATAATTTAAATTATTTTTAAAAATAATTTAAACTAATAGTACGTAATAGTTTTATTAAATGAAATTTTTTTATTTATTTCGTCACATAACTGATCTTCTAAAATACTATCTTTTTTTTTCATTATAATCTTATTAGCATTTTCTAGTCCTATTATTGGATCATCGTTATAAACTTCACATATCTTTGTAAAATAATAATCTTTACATGACGGATTTACAATACAATGTTTTTTGCCTGTATAATCATTAAAATCTTTTTTAAAAACACTAACAATCATAGTTTTGTTAAATTTATTATAAAACTTGGTTACATATAAGTCTAGACCTAATTTCTTCCATCTATTTGTATATTTAGTTACATTAAAATTCCAATATATATGTCTATTTTTACGGTACTTAATAATCTCTTTATTTGAAAGTTTTAATCTTTTCAATTCTTTACGTGAATAAACTCTCATAAAATTGACCATTTTATGATTTTTATTATTTTCTTCTTCTGATATACTATAATTCATTATTATAATTTAAATCAAGATCATTTTATTATTAGTGTTAAAATTTTTATTAATAGTTTATTTTGGAGTTGAAGGAGGAGGTGGTAAAGGATCTTCAGGATCTTCAGGAGGTTGAGGATCATTTAATGGAGTATAAGAAGAATCTAAGGGGATTTCATGATTATCTTGTTTAAAGTATGTAATTGTACCTGACATTACAACATCTCCTCCAGATCCTCCACTATGAGCTATATATAATTTACTGTTTGTATTTAATGTTAAATATTTAACAACATTTCCTAAAATTCCTCCTGTATTATCTACTTTAACTTCTGTTGTTAAGTCTGTTTCTGATGTTTTAATAAGATTAAGGGTACCAGTGGGATTATAAGCTAGATATAAGATTTGCTCAACATCTGTTATTAAAACTCCATCAGTTTTCATTGTTGCTGACAAAATAATTACGTTAGATGGAATAATAATTTCATCACCATTATCATCCAAAGGTACATTATTTTGATCACTAAAATTTTCTAGAATATTAAGAGTATAGTTTACAGATACTATTTCTCCATCTGGTAAACGAGGTCTTAGAGAGTTTGTTAAAATAGAAGAGGTTTTAAGAGTTTCACATTCTAATTCCGATATGTTTAATTCAGATACTTGTCCAGCAAGATTAACAACTTGTTTGTAGTTTTTGTTTAAAACACTCATTTATAAATAGTAAATTTTTTCAAAAAATTTACTATAATTTTATTCACTTGGTTCAAAGTATGTTATTGTACCTGATACAGTAAGAACTCCAACTGGTGTAGGACTTAATACTTGCACTTCTCCGTTAGTTATAGGAAATTTAGGAACCATTCTACCTAAAACGCCTCCATTATTAACCATAATAGTATCTATTTCAGTAAATTGTTCTCCAGGTGGTGTAATGATTATACCTGATTCATCAATTAATAATGAGAATGCTCCACCAGCTGTTATTGTTCCAGAACTTTTCATTGTTGCTCCTAAAATAGTAGCATTAAGTGGAACAGTAGCAACAGCTACGTCTGCTCCCAATGCAGTATCAGGAGCACTATCTATAGTATATTCTACGGTTTTAATTTCACCCTTTAATAAAGGTAAAGGTGTTATATAGTTTGCTAAAAGAGAGGAAGTTTTAAGGGTTCCACATTCTAATTCAGCAGTATTTAATTCAGATACTTGTCCTGCAACATTGACAACTTGTTTGTAGTTTTTGTTTGAAACACTCATTTATAAATAGTAAATTTTTTCAAAAAAAAATTTACTATAATCATATGTTATAATTTTATTCATTTGGTTCAAAGTATGTTACTGTACCTGATACAGTAGCTTCAGTAGTAGGGACAGGATGAGTTACAGTTATAGCACCACCGGAAATATTACTAACTTCTTGTCCTAAAACACCACCTCTATTAACTACAGTAGTGTCTACAGAAGTACCACTAAGTGTAATAACATCTACTCCATCAACTTTTAATGCAATAGTACCGTTAGGAATTGTTCCTGTACTTTTCATTGATGCAGATAAAATAACATCATCAGAAGAAGGTTCTTCACCTGTTAAAGTAACAGCTCCAGGAGTTCCTGAAGCAGCAGTGGTTACACTATAATCTACACTTTTAACTACACCATTAGATAAACGGGGTCTAACGGAGTTAGCTAAAAGAGAGGAAGTTTTAAGAGTTCCGCATTCTAATTCAGCGGTATTTAATTCAGATACTTGCCCAGCAAGATTGACAACTTGTCTAAATCGTTCATTTACAGACGTCATTTTATTATTCAAAAAGAAAAGTTTTTTATTTAAATAATTTTATATATCTATATAATGTATCTTTATAAAAAAATTTATATAATCTGGTAAATTTAGATCTTCTATAGTTTCTTGACCGATTTCATTTATTCCTATAGCGTCTATATTTATATTTATAATTTCATCTTTTAATATTTTCAATGTAGAGCATGGATTTGTGACACCAAAACTATTTATATTTGATACTCTTATACCAGAAAAAATATTTTCTGGTTTTACACGAGTTAATAATAAAGTACTATTAGATGTAATTATATCAATAAACTGATCTTCATGAGGAGATACATCTGTAACTATAGAAAAATATAAAACTTCTATATCTGAAGGACAATTCCATGTTTGTCCGTTGTATTGAGCAGATATAGACAAATTAGATTCGTCTATAATATTTTGATTATTTTCAATTAAATTTAATGTTGCTAATAAGTTTAGAGTTTTTATATCGGATGTTATATCAGTTAGACATAATGAATCTATACTTGCAAAATTTGTTTTAACCTCGCCAGAAGTTACGGTATTTAAACTTATATTATTTAATGAAGATTCGTTTGATATTTTTTTATACTCTTCGTTTGACATGTGATTTATTATTTTAAAGACAAAATAATAAATCATCTTTAGTTATGTAAATAAATTAATAATATTATTTAAGCTTCAACAGCTTCAACATAGTGAACAGTTACTGAAACAGTAGAAGTCTCACCAGCATCGCTGACTACTGTTAACTCTTGAGCAGCCGAAAAAGCAACTGGAGATCCACCAGCAGTTCCAAGAGGTCCTGAGGCAACGGCGCAAACAGGAACAGGAGAATTAAGTGGTACACCAGTTAAAAGATCAGCTCCTCCTACTTGTACCTTACAACTATTTTCGCTACCACTACCATTAGGGGAAGATACAGATAAACCTATAATCTTTCCAGCTACGCCGAATTTTTTTAAAGAAACATTAGTGGCGCCATTAAGAGTTCCTACAAGAGTTTCAGAAACAACAACTTCATTTACTTGTGGAAGAGCAACGCTGGCTGTAGATACGATACCGGAATCAACACTAGATGCGCCTATATGACCAGCACTAACTTCGTTAACTTGACCGGCTAAATTTGCTACTTGTCTAAAATTTGAGTTTGCAGACATAATTTAATTTTATTAATGATAAAGAAAAAAAAACTTTTTCTTTATTGTAAGATTAAATTATAAATATAATTAATCAGAAGAAATATCAATAACTGTAAGTGTAACAACAAGTTGATCACCTTTTGTACCTTTAACAACAGTAAGTTGAATAACACCATCAACAGATGCTAAACCAGAGGCACTTGCGTCGCTACTACTACCTAACACATTAAGAACAGAACCTGCATGTGCTGGTACAGTAGATGATGCAGCGATAATAGGATCAGAAGAACCAGCGGCTGCGAGTTTGAATGTAAAATCAGAAGCAGTTACAGTTCCATCTACTGAAGCGGCTAAAATATATTTACCAGCTCCTAAATTAAGATCAGCTCCTGCAGCATCTTTAACGTTAACAGTACCATCACCAGTGGATGTAAGAGTGACAGTACCAGAAATAGTTTGGAGTTCTAAACCTTCATGAGCTAAAACGAGAGACCCGATATTAACTACATTTGCAGAGACAGAAGAAGCGCTTGCTAAGCCAGCAGCAACATGACCTACTTGATCAGCGCGTGTCATTTGAGTAAATGTTTGAGTAGACATAATTTATTAATCAAAAAGAAAAAACTTTTTTTATAATAATAAAGAATGTCTAAAGTTTATCATAAAAAAGTAGGAAATGATATTTATAGAATTATACATCATGAAGATGATGTGAAGACCATAATACCGCCTTTAACAACTAGTATTGATCATAGTTTTAGTAAAAAAAAATCGTATAACTGTTCTAAAAAAATAAAACATAATATGACAGAAAATGAAATACAAAATTTTTCATGGAGAAAAAATTCAAAAAATATTAATATAACTACTCCATTTAATCAAGAAACTTGTGGTTCTTGTTGGGCTGTAGCTGTTTCTACTGCTTTAAATGACCATATATCTATATCAGCCAATAAATTAGATAAAAGAGTAAACTTTAATCCTAACTTAGGACCTACTTATATATTATCTAATTATATGCAAGAAGGATGTGGAGGAGGATCACCTATGATTGCGTTAAATGAGATTGATGATTATGGGGGAATAATGTCTGAACATTGTATTGATTATTCATGGTTATATTCTTTAAAACAAAACAATAGTAATAAAAAAGGAGGAAAAGAGTTTGATACCGATGATAATATTTTAAATCAACATATACCGTTAAAAAATAGTTGTTATGTTAGTACAGATAACAAAGTAATTTATAATGGATTAGAATGGAATGGAGAGGTATATGATGCTAATCATTCTATAAGTTATGATCAAGAAATAGAATGCGATATACTTAATATCAAATCACATATATATAATCAAGGACCTATTATTACTACTTTTAAAGTTTATAGTGATTTTATGTATGGATTACCTGATGATTATGATAATTATGATTGGGATAAAGATGGTATATATATTCGTAATTTGAACGAGTCTAATAAACAGGTGGGAGGGCACGCGGTTGTTGTTATTGGTTGGGGTGAAAAAAAAGTTGATGTGAATACAGGTTATAGTAAAAAATTTTTTAATAAACATAAAGATAGATTATCTCTTGGAGAATATAATGAAGTAACAATGAGATATTGGGAATGTAGAAATAGTTGGGGTAGTAATTGGGGAAATAATGGATATTTTAGAGTGCCGATTTCAGATAATAAAAATTTATATAATAAAGATATAGGATTTGATTGTATTACTCAAGATGAAGATGGTCTTGGCGGGTTTATATTGTTTAAATATAATTTTGGAAATGAATATTGTTTAAATGATAGTAAATTTAAGAGTATAAAACCAGGTGATTTAGAATTAAAAAATGATGAAAAATATTATATGACAGATGAATTAAATTGTAAAAAAATGAATGAGAATGGATTTTTTGAAAGTACTAAAAAAAGTGGTAGCAATAATGGTATTATAAAATTTAAAGAATATATTGAAAAAATATTTAGTAATCATAAGAATAAAATTTATATAGGTGTTTTTATTTTACTTGTACTTATAGTTATTCTTTTAATAGTTTTAGTTGTAAAGAAGTGAATAAAATGATTTAATTTTAAAATTTAAACAAGAGATTTTAAAATTAAAGATGTCTTTAAGAGTAAAATTAAGTGAAGTGGATGAAGAAAGTCTTTCAAAAGATTTACATATAGAGATAAAAGATAACAAATACAATAAGTTTCAAAAAGCAAGATATGTTTATCCGTATAAGATAGTTGAAGAAGAAGGAGAAGAGTATATATATGTACCATTTGGATATGGAATGAATAAATTTGAAAAAGACTATAGAAGAGAAAGAAAAGAGTTTGATAAAAGTGTTTGTAAATTTAATGCTAAACTTAGACCTCATCAAGAAGAGATAAAAACAGAAGCCTTAAAATTTTTAAATAAAACAGGATGTGTTATGATATCGTTGTACACAGGAGGAGGTAAGACTATTACAGCAATAAAGATAGCTTCTATGATTAAATTGCCTACTGTAGTTGTAACTAAAGGTATAGCTATTATAGAACAATGGAAAGAGTCTATCTCTAGATTTACAGATGGTTCATGTCAGATATTAAAACCAAAAACAGTTATTAAAGAAGATCAAAATTTTTATATATGTAATGCTATAAATGTTGAGAAGATAGCTAAATCTGGATTATTTAATAAAATTGGATTAGTTATAGTAGATGAAGCGCATCAAATAATGTCAGAAGTACTTTCCAAATCACTTACGTGTATTACGCCTAGGTACTTAGTAGGACTTACAGCTACGCCGTATAGATATGATGGATATGATGCGTTACTTGGATTATATTTTGGATTATTGAGTAAAAATAATGAAGGACAAGAAGATATGAAAGATTCATTAATTTATAGAAAATTGGCAGTACCTCATACTGTTTATAGAATAGATACAGGATTTAAACCAGAAATAGAGATGAATTCACAAGGTAAAGTTGATTGGGGTAAAGTTTTAGATTCACAATGTAGTGATATAGATAGAAACGAATTGATAGTTAAGATAATCAAGTATTTTGATAAGAGAGTATTTTTAATATTGACTAAGAGGATATATCAAGCGGAGTATCTATTGAGAAGATTAAAAGAAGAAGAGGAAGATGTTACGAGTTTATTTGGATCACAAAAGACGTATAGAGGGGAAGCGAGGATACTTATAGGTACTACACAAAAAGTAGGAACAGGATTTGATCATCCTAGATTAGATACTTTGTTATTGGCTACTGATACTTTGAATTACTATATACAAAATTTAGGTAGAGTATGTAGGTCACCAGATTCAAGGCCTATATTTTTTGATTTAGTAGATGATTATTCATTATTAAAAAGGCATTTTTCGACGAGAAAGAGTGTTTATATAGAGCATGGGGGTAGATTTAGAAACTTTGATGAAGATTATCCTGAATTTGATTAAATACAAAAAATAAAATGTATTTAAAGAAAATATTATCATAAATTATGAGCAACAAAGATATAAAAAAAATGGAAGAGTTATCTTTTCCTAAATTTGAGGATATACCTGTAAGTACAAAGACTATAGTAGTAAAATTAAACATAAAAATAGATCTAGATAAGATGGTTAGTAGTTTGCCGTTTACTAAATATATTATAGTACCTAAAAAAAGAGGACGAAAAAAGAAAATAACACCACCTGATCCAAATAGAAATATACCTTGTGGATCTATTATTACATTACAGTTTGGTGATAAATTAAGAGGGGTAGATCTTAAGCAAAAAAAGAAAGATACAAATAAGATTGAGACAGCTTGTGTAAATAGAAAACGAGGATTTTTTAGAAATGCTGCTACTATAGTTATGATTATTGATGGTAAGATTATAAATTTTAAAGTTTGTCATAATGGAAAGTTTCAAATGACAGGATGTAAGAAGTATGAACATGCTATTATGGTGTTGAAATATATGTGGTCTTATATGAAAGATTTTACTGATGTATATACGTTCAACGATCCTAATAATACTGATTTTGAAGGAATAATAGTTCCAGCTATGAGAAATATAGATTTTTCTTTAGGATTTTTTGTTAATAGAGAACAACTTGATAGTTATATTAATGAGAATACTAAGTATACGTCTTTGTTAGAGACTAGTTTTGGATATACTGGAGTAAATATAAAATTTCCTATGTTAGAAGATATAACAAAGTTAAAACTTGATAAATTAGTATACAATAAAGAAAAAGATTGTTGGAATAGTAGTATAGTTACATATATGGATTATCTTAATACTTTACCTGAAAAAGAAAAAGAAAAGAAGTTGACAAAAGAGAGAAATAATACTTTTCTAGTTTTTCATTCTGGAAAAGTTATTCTTAGTGGAATTTGTGCGAAGTATCAAGAAGATGCTTATTTAAAATTTTTAGATATAATTAGAGATTGTAAGGATATGATTACTGAAAAAATCAACGCGGAATCTACAAAAAATGAAACGTTTGAATATTATAATAATGTTGAGAAAGAAATTTCAAATATAGATAATATAAAAAATTTAATAGATTACATTACTCCTTTACAAAAAGAATTATTAACTTTAGAAAACATTTCTAAAGGTATTTTCTCATCCTAAAATTATATTTTTTAAAAAATATAATTTCAAAAACTTATTGTAAAGCTGTGTAAGCAGATCTAACAGATCTAAAATGCATTCCGAGAGAGTAAATACTTAAGACTATTAAAACAGAACCTGGAATCCATATATAAGGAGCAGAACCGGATACATCTACACTATGTTTACCATCGTCACAGTTTTTAGCATGATGTTGTACAATACTTGATAAAGTTACACAAGATACAGAGAATACAAATAATAATACAGAGAACATAAATGTATTATCAAAAGATAATGAAGGAGAAACATTGCACTTGTACATATCAGAGTATACTAAATGAGCCATAGATGATGTCATTATAACACCTCCAAGGAAAAGAAGACCTTGGTTAGATCTTAAAGCTGCAGCTGAACAGTTTTTACCAGCCATTTTGTTTCCCATAATAATGGAGACAACTACGATTGCTAAACCGTAAATAGCAGCCACTAATGCTATGATTGAAGTAGTGTTCATATTTATTATAAGTACTAAAAAAATTATCTTTTTGTATTTATACAGGATTTATTTAATTCAACATCCATTAATTCTTTATCAGATATCTTTTCAAGATATTCAGGATAACATGGATAAACAGTACTACAAGCTGTTTGGAAACAATGATTTGGATAATCTTGTCTAGGTATCTCTCTCTTTTTATTAGAGTATCTTTCTCTAAATCCAGCTTCTCTTTCCGCTACAATAGGAAATTCTGAAATAGAACCTCTATTATATCTTGTATAAGGAAAATGGTTATAATCTGTTATAACTTTTGTTACGGAATCGTGTGTTGCAAAGTAAGGATCAAATCCATTTTTTTTGTTTATCATTTCTCTTACGTTATTTATGTTATAATCGTTTAATAATTTTGTTTTATCATTAAGATTAACAGTAATATTTTGGGACATATCTACTTTAATATAACTAAGATTTTATTTTAAAAATAATTAAAATAAAATCTTATCAAGCTGTTTCATATCTACTTATAGCTGTTCTAAAATAAGTATCAAAATCGTTTGAAGATATAAGATCTTTAAATTCATCATAAAGTTCTTCTCTAATACTTAATAATTCTTCACCTAAAAATGTTAAAAAACATCTTCTATCTGTAGATTTTGATGTATCTACAGTTAATTCATTTAATACATTTTCTTGAAACTTCTCTAAAATGTATGTATTTGGATCATCTATTTCAAACTCATTGTATAAAAATTTAATAAAACAATTATATTTTTCCGAAAGTAATGGATAATCATTATTCACAGATAATTTATTTTTTAAACTTTTAAACAACACTTCATCTTTAAAAACATCTACAATTTTTTCATAATCTCCTACTTGTACATATCTATCATACTTTCCTTCCGGTCTAAATAGATTTTTATTTTTCATATAAATTTTTATTATATTTGTTTCAGTGTAATAGTCATTTTGAATAAGTATATTTGAAATAATTTCAAGATTATGAATACTGTTATAGTTTTCTATAATATCTCTAGCTCTTTTATTTAATCTTCCTGAAAAGTTAGATACTATTTGTTCTTCCCAAGATATTCTAAAATTAAAATCACCAAATCCTGAGATAACGTTTACAATTCTTTCAGCAAATCCTGTAGAACATATTCCTGCCATATCTTCTAATTCTTGAAATAACCTCCATGTCATTTCTTTTTGTTGTTCCTGATCTCTTTCTTTGTCAAATATATATGTCCATACTTTTATGAGTATTCCTGCTAAAGTACAGTTGTATTTAGAGTATAAGGCTCTGTCTATGTCTATTCTATTAAGGGATATTTTTATCTTTTCAAAATTTGATATTTTATCTATTGAAAAATCTTTATTATCTTGAGAATGATTATCTGTTTTATCAGGTGTAACTTTAGATCTATTTGATTTTGAAATAATTTTTATAATTTCATTTTTTATATATTCAAAATCTATTTCCATATCATTTATTTTCATTGTAGGTATAGTATTTAAAAAGTCTATACCTTCATTTACAGATTTTTCAAATTCATTATAATGAACATTTTGAGCATTTTCAAATATTGTTCTAACCTTGTTAGTTTTTCCAGAAACATGATCTTCTTTACCTAATTTTAAAATAATACTTTTTGCCTTTTCTTTGTTATTTGAATACTTTAAAAGTATATCTGTGGCATCTGCACGTATATTATAATCTGTTTCTGTATTTTCAGAAATATAAAACAATGTATCTTCAATATATTGATGTTCTTTTTGTAAAAGATTATTTTGGTATAAGTATTGAGCTGATAAAAGTCTTAACGTTATATCATTTGTTTCATTTTTGAAAAAAATAAAGAAAGAATATGAAATTAAATCTATAATAAACTTGTTATAGTTTTTGTTATAAATATCTTCTTCATTTTCTTTATCATCATTTTCTTCATCATTCTCTTCATCATCGGAAAAATACTCGTCTTCAAGTGATAGTATAGTTTTATATCTCCATTCGCAATCTAAATTATTTCTATCTATTAATTCTAAAAAATACTCTTCGGAATTAGTTCTATGTTTTTCACTATCAAATAGAGTTTTTATAGTTTCTAGCCTCAAAGGAGTAGGTATTTCTTTACTATTCAATCCGAGAGTATCTCCGCGAACGGAGTTCACTCCGAGAGTATCTCTGCGAACGGAGTTCACTCCGAGAGTATCTCCGCGAACGGAGTTCACTCCGAGAGTATCTCTGCGAGATCCGAGAGTATTCATTAGTATCATATCTAATACCTCATAACCCTTTTCATCTTCATGAGAACATAAACATTGTCCTAGTAGTATTTTATCAGTATATAATAAAAAATCACAAGACATACATATTTTATAAATAAACTCTTCAACAAACTTTGATTTAGAAAAAATATACATTCCATTTAATCTATTTATTAAATCTATTATACTATCACTATAAAGGTTATTAAGTACTTTTAATGTTATAATTCTATGAGAAATATTCAAATCAAAGTTTAATATATCATCAATTAACTCTTTATCTGATTTTCTTGATAATAGTACTATTAGATCTTTTTCATTTAATACCATAGGTTTAGATTTTATAATATCTTCCGAGGGATCTTCATTATTTTCAAAATTATCTATACTTGTTATGAAATTTTTTTCATTAAACATTTTATTGTAGTATACTTTCTTTTTATATATAAAATATGAGTTGTGAATTAAATAGACCATGTCCTTCAGGATATAGTAGAAAACAACTAGAAGAAATTGCTGAAAAATGCGGAATGAGTCAAGATGAAATTCTTACAAAAAATATGAGAGAATTATGTATGGATATATCAAAAAAAGAGGTGTTTCCAAATGTAGAAGATATACCATGCAAAATGACAGAAAGATTATGTAAATCAAACAAATACTCAACAGACGATATAATAAATGTCGCTAAAAAATGCGGTCTATATCCTAATATAGAATCAACAACTGAAGAAGAACCTACTTGGTGGCACGATAGAAAATCTATTAGATCTCAATTATGCCAGGCTATACATAATAAACATTCTGGTGAAAATTGTGGTAGGTATAAAAAATACGAATTAGATAAGTTAGCAATACTTTCAAATATAAATAACATAGATCCTGTTACAGGTAAACATAAATCTAGTAAAAAACTTTGTGATGAAATTCAAAATTATGTTTCTGAATTAAATATTTTTGAAAATGATGGAGATGCTCTTAACGAATCCGCTAGTGGAGATTCCTCACAAGCGAGCTTGACTCGTGGAGATAACTCTTATTTTGAAGAAGATTCATCGGAGTACTCATCATCAGATGAACCTGAAATTATATTTTTAGATCCAAATAATAATTTAAAATTTGAATCAGATAATTATAATAAAAAAGACACGTCAAGTACGAGCATGCAGGTTAGTAGCGGATTATCTACAGTTTATTTAGAAGATAATAAAGCTAAACAAGTTTTTGATAAGGTAGAATCTTTTAATATAGTTAAACGATTTTTAGATGAAGTTAAAGATTATAATTCAATTACTGTAAACTTTTCATGCGCTGAATATCAATCTTCTCATGCATATAAAGATCGTGAAAAAACAGTATGTGATATAACTATTCCACAGTTTAATTTTACAGATCATTTTTTACAAGATATGAGTGTAGATGAAGATAATATGACGATAGTTTGGAATAGAATTAAAACTTTAAATAATATTGAAAATATAGAAGAGTTTATAACAAAAAATTTAATAAAATTGTTATGGGATATTGGAAAAGCTTTAACTTTCATACATAAACTTGACATAGTTCATAAAGATGTTTCTATAGATAATATCGGATATTATAATAATAAATTTATACTTTACGATTACGACTCTTCAAATATAGAAATTGATGATAATAATCTTGTTATAGAAGATTATAAATCGTTTATACGAAGTATATGTTTTAGATTAGATATGAATTATAGAGAAACTTGTAAATTGCAAAAATTAATTAGTAGTATAAGTACAGATTCTAATTTCTTAAAAACTGTTATCAAAATTAATATTCTATCAAAAACAAAAAATATAATTGAAAATTTAAATAATATTGATGACGAATTAATATTCTTAAAATATACAGAACAAGATATGAAAGATTCTATCATAGAGTTAAATAATATGAAAATTATAATATAATTATGAAGTATCTACCCCAAAAAATAAATGCTATAAATGAACAGCATCTTAAATATATAAAATTATCTTATTGTACAGATAAACTAAATGAAGAGATATATGTTTTTATTATAAACGAGGAGTATAGAAATAGATATTTTGACTTAGAAAATTTTTTTGAAAGAATGAAAATTATTTATATAAATGATAAAAATAGAATTATTGATGATCTAAGATACGAATTAGGTAATTTATCATGGAAAACTAAAGTTGATAACAACAAACTTTATATATCTTCAAATATAAACTTAAAAATAGAAAAGTATCATGAAAAATGTTAACAACACATCATAATAAAGAGTTTGAATTTGAAGAAATAAACTTAAATGAGACATTTGAAGATAAAGAAGATAAAGAAGATAAAGAAGAATTAATAAAATACTCGCAAACACTAAGTACATGTGTGTTTGCTATACTTATAGATGATCAGATAACCTACTATACAAAAAACAGAGATGATGCTATGAAATTTATAAAAATTAAAATAGATAATTATAAAACAAATCAAAGCGAAATATATAAATACGAAAAGGTTACAAATAGAATGTTAGGATACGGAGAAGTTACTGTCAATTATAAATGCGGTTTAACAAAACCTAAAAAATTAGTAAGTTATAGAATAATTACACTTCCTGAAGTAACATTTTCTACATAATTTTATAAAATAAAAAAATAAAATGATTTTTAAACCTGAAATTAAGGTTTAAAAACAACAATATAAATATCAACAAAAGCAATCTTATCATTATGCCTAAACCTATTAAATTTGACAAACAAACAGAAAAATTTTATAAAAATCTTACAGACTATATTGACGAGTGGGTTTCCGAAGCTTATGACAAGGATAGTTTTAGAGAATTTTTCATTAAGAATTTCCCTAAATCTGATAATAAAACTTCAACAAAAAAGAAGAAAGATCCTAATGCTCCAAAGAAACCTCGTAACGCTTATGTGATCTTTTCATCGGATCCAGAGATTAGGAAGAAGATTGAATCTAAAAATCCAGACGCTAAACAAACAGAAAAAATGAAGTTGGTTTCTGAATTATGGAAGTCTGATAAGTACAGGACGTACTCTGAAGATGGAGAGTTTACAGATACTCAAGGTAAAAAATACAACTATACTAAAAAGGCTCAAAAATACTTAGATTTGGCTGTAAAAGATAAAGATAGGTATGAGCTGGAAATGAAAGATTATATTCCTTCTGAAGAATATCAGGAATCTAAAAAAGAAAAGAAACCTATAAAGTCACCCTATATTTTCTTTTGTCAAGAGAATAGATCAAATGCAAAAAAACATGTACTTGAAAGTGGTGAATTTGAAAATATCTCAGCATCTCAAACTAATCAAAACACTACAAAACTTCTAGGTAAATGGTGGAACGATATGAAGATTTATAATGACGATGGAGAATTTTCAGATAAACAAGGCAAGTTTGATTATACAGAAGAAGCAATGGTATATGTAAACATGACAAAAGATAATAAAAATCATGTAGCTAATAAGTAATAATTATTTTATATTTTTCAAAAAAATATAAAATATAGTTTTTCATTTTTTTGTACACTTTAGATAAATAGAGATGTCAGGTATATTATTAAATTCAAAAAGAGATTCTCATACTCATAAGGATCTTCTTAATTATCCTAAATCTAGTTGTTTTCAAAGAGAATTAAAACCTTGTCAAATAGACGAACCAATTATTAATTTAAACCAGACTCAACCCGCTACTATCTCGTACGCAAAAGGATCTTCTAATAGAATCAGTGATCGTAAAACAGGATATCGCGGAGATCGTCGTGGAGATCTTGATCGCGGATATCAAGGAATCCCCTCATTAGAAGCTAAACCTTCTTTTAATAAGTCTTCTCTTTCTAATGAGAGAGTTCATGTAATTAATACAGACTCTATGTCTAATAAGAGTTATGGTTTTGTAAATAAAAAAATTAATGGTTCAAGTTGTTATACTAAACTTTATGATCCTAGATTATTTCATGCAGCAACAATGACACAAAAATATATAGACACACCTCCTGCTGTAAGTTCTATTCCATTAAAAGATATGTATAATGATAATAAAAAAAATGAAAAAATTAAGGTATATAATAACTATAGTGATATAACATTAGGTCATGTTCAATACTATTTAGATAAAGATATATCTGATCCTTATCATTATCCTGTTTATGATATAAATTCAACCGTTAAAAAATATACTTATAAAGATCCTATGGATAAAGTATGGAACCACTATGACAGAAAATTAGAATCTCAAGATTGTAGTTTATCGTTCATTGAAGATACTTCAATTCATAGAGAAGAGCTTATGCAACGTCAAAGAAGAGGTCATGATAGTGTTAAGTGGAACTTGAGATGGACAAAGTAATTTTATATTTTTATAAAAATATAAAATTTATTTATTAGTATTCATAGTAAATATAGTCATATTCTCAGATAAAACATCTGTATAACCATCAGATGATGCAATAGAAGGATATGAATGTTCTGACATACCATGGTCATTAAATATAGAAGATAACTGAGCCACATACGTAGTTTCGTGTTTAGCATCAAAACTTTGTGCTATACTTAAAACTATGTCTTTTGAAGGCATATTACTTGAAGGTATATGATCTATATTTTCCACCCAAAGATCAAGTAATTTTTTCTTTGTTTTTTTTACTTGAGTCTTTTTTATAGCAGCGCCCATAGTATCTGATTCTCTAAGATTAGACAAGACTTTTATAAGTTTTACTGTTTCTTTATGTAATTCTCTAGGATCCATTATATACTTTATAATACTTAATTATATAATTAATTTCTCTTTTAAATTTAGTTTTTCTTTTTACCATCATAAAAAACTCCAAACTTTTTATTTATTATCTCCTCAGATAAACTCTCTTCAGATATCTTTTTATTCTCATATACATAAATGTCAGCTAATAATCTACCATATTTATCATCTCCATAACATTTCATCATAACTATTTTATTTAATATTCTGTCTTTCACAAAATCTTTGGCTTTTAATCCTCTGACTTTTTCATCTAGATCTTTTGTTCTAATTTCAGGAGTATCAACACCGTAAAGTCTACATCTTCTGAGATATATACCATTTCCAAATTTAAATGATAATGTAACAGTGTCTCCATCGTATACATCAACAACATACGCTAATTGTTCTATGTTTTTCATAGTAAACCATGGAGTGTTTTCTAAATTTGTCTTTTTTAATTTTTTAATTAATTTGTATTTTTTAATCTTTTCAAATAAATTAAACTTCTTAGATTCCGAATCTTTATAAAAATAATCTAAAAATATTTTTTTTCTATATAAATATTCTAATTTTAAATATTTTATCATTTATTATATCATAAAATATCTATAAATCTTATTCATCTTTTATTCTAATAAAAAATTGAAAATTAATACTATAATCTGTACTAGATTCAAAAGGAAATAACGATTCTAATTTGATTCCTTGGTTATTAACTACTATTTGTACAGTTATTCTTGAAACTTCAGTACCATCATCTTTTGTTATCATAATAGTATTTTCACAATCATCAAAATTTAAGTTTTTTAATTCAGGTATTGATATATTTACATCGTAATCATCTTCATTTATAAAATCTATAGTAGTTATTTTTAAAGATCCTGTTATATAAAATATATCAAATTGTTTACGATAATATATATCTGATTTTGAAAAAGTTTCTACTTCACTTGAAGCTATATTACTTTCATCAACTTTAACCCATACATTTTCATATTTAAGTTCTGTCATTTTATTTGTAGTAAAGAAGAATAAAGAAATTATATTGTTATCATATAAATGGAAGTAAAAAAAGGACAAGTATCTTATCCTGGCAATATGATGATAAAGGGTAATTTGACTAGTAATGGATTAGTCAATAATGGTGATTTACTAACAAAAAAATTATCTATTACTGATTTATTATCTATTCAAGGAAAACTAGTTATTAATGGAGATTTAGAAATAAATGGAAAATTGTTTGATTCAAATAATAATTCATTTTCTCAAAATACTTCTTCCCCTATCTCTGATACCAATTTAGAATCAAAAATTTCAAATTTATTAGATAAAAATATACAACAATTTAAATCTAATTATACAGTAGAATTAAAAAAATCTATAGACGATATTTCTTTACATGTCAATAAAACCGTAAATGAAAAGATTAAGAGTAGTGCTGAAAATCTCACTAAAACCGTAGATGAAAAGATTAAGAGTAGTGCTGAAAATGTCACTAAAACCGTAGATGAAAAGATTAAGAGTAGTGCTGAAAATGTCACTAAAACCGTAGATGAAAAGATTAAGAGTACTGCTGAAAATATGAATAAAACCGTAGATGACAAGATTAAGAGTAGTGCTGA
>Ga0213859_10000526_pt1 | contig 17613 bp, 15 predicted proteins | sample PICome_2_FD_160133 | JGI IMG/M metagenome (GOLD analysis project Ga0213859, IMG submission 160133) | Coastal seawater microbial communities near Pivers Island, North Carolina, United States - PICO304 | ecosystem: Environmental > Aquatic > Marine > Coastal | place: USA: North Carolina... | reverse complement strand
TTCCTTCCTTAGTATGTAGAGTGTTTAGAAAGTTTTTTTACTACTTTTTTTATTGAACAACAACTCTGCCCGTAGCCAAGGTAGACATCAAGGCACTGTTGTGTGGAGAATCCCCGTGAGGAGCAACAGAATCAAACTGAACACTCATGGGCCTCCCAGAAATAAAGACCCTCGTTGCACCTGGACCCCCAATAATCCCTCCCGCTATACTTTCCCCGACAATACACACAGGAATCCCTTCAACAGTCACTATGGGATTTCCTACAGCGGCATCACCACATGAAGCCCTGGATCCACTTATCACAGGAATCCTCAAGGTAAAATAATCTCCGTGTTAAACTCTTCTATCTTCCCGGTAGAGGTTACTAGAAACTTAGGATTAGGAACATAGGTTCTGAAAACAACATTGAAAGTTTTCTTTATTATTCTATCTTCTTTATCCCCCGCCGTGATCGAGCCGACATCCTCTTCAGTATCTAAGAAGGCTTTTGCTATAGTAGAAAACTTAGTTGGCACACTCATTTCTGGATTGAACTTAAGCCTAACCTGCTCAAGAATCTGGTCCATGTCAGCCATGTACTTGCACCATACGTTTAGCTGATAACTTATGTTAATTGGTCTGGGAGCTAGGCTTAGAACTCGGAAGGCTCTATTTTTTTCAGCGTCCCAATACTTCTCGTTAACAAGCACACTCTCTTGCCTTCTTCTTGTATCGTCGTTAGCAGTTGTAGTTTGAGAAATAGTTAGCATTGGTAAGACGATATTCTCTTCTTGCTTAAGCTTGGCAATAGCCCTCTCCGCATTTGCATGTAGACACTTAATTTCTTTAAACTTATCCTCTGCGGAGATATAGCCGATGTCATTAAATGCAGAAATCATTGCGCGAAGAGAATCCCTATAAATGAAAGAGATGTTTTGTTTGGCCTGAGTCATCTTGAAGATCTTTCTTCTAATATCACCCTCCCTAGTAGGATAGTATTTATTTCTACTCTCATTACTACTAACGTCCAAACCGAGTATAGATTCTATTGAGTTGTTTCTTGTCATAGCTCTTCGATAGCTCCTCCATACCCGCCAAGTTCATCACTAACCTTTGAGAGAGGGGTGTCCTGAACCTCTGTGCTGTCGCGGAGGAGCTTGGCAGAGCACACTAAATGATAAACTCCATACGCCTCGAAGCTATCTTCAACCACCTCGAAGATCTCATACTTCTGCTCTTGAAACATAGGCTTGATTACGTCACCAGGAATGACGGACCTACCAAGCTTGGTCTCAATATAGCTCTTGTTAAACGTAAATAGCTGATCGTTAGTAAGCTCAATACCAAACTGGGTAAGCTCCTCTGACATGGAGATAGGATCGTAGTGCCCATGAACTACAATAGGTGTCTTGGACACTACCTTGCTCCTCTCCTCTCGATACACATCGTCGTAGTTGTCTGACTGGTAATACTTATAGAAGTGAAACTTGGAGCCAGCTAGACGAATCATCTCATCATCTACAAGGTTGAACAGGTTGATGTCAGGGTTGTCCTGATCAAATAGGCTAAGAGCACTGTCATCCGTATCTATGTCTGGCAGTGCTGGTAGCTTAGTCGTTACCTTGTAGTTCTTGTTGCTCATCCTCCTAGGGGAGAAGCATCAGGGCCTCTCCATCGTTGTGCGATTTGTCTATCAGTGGGGGGCTTGCTCTTCTTCGTCGTCTTTTTCTTTCTTCTTATTACTATTTTCTTCTTCTCGGGCTTCTTCTTGGGCGTGGTGACAGGCTCTCTTAGGATTACATCATCACCACTTTTAGCGCCTGTATTTCTAGCTGCGATTTCTAACTCCCTTCTCAATTCTTTACTGGAGTCGTACTCTTCCTCTGAAATTAAACCAAGAGATTCGGCCATTAGATAACCCATGTCGTGGTAGACGGTGTGATCAGGAAGTTTTCCCTTAGGACCAGCAGTATGCTTTGATAGAATCTTTTTCGCCGTTGTTTGAGGAGAACCGTCCCTATTAACTAATCGTGGCATTGTGTCAACACTATGCTCCTTTCCATGCTTGCCTTTAGTTTTGATAACTCCTAAGGTAGAAGTTATCTTTTCAGGAGGTCTTTTTCTATTGGGTCTTTTTTTTCTTTCGTTTAACATATCAGAATAATGTGAATACTGGTGGTTCCTCTATCTCAGATAGAAGTTCTTCTTTGAGCTTCTCCTTCTCAGCATCGCTTTGCTGAATAAGTGCTGCTCCGTTCAAGCTCGCTCCACCTCCTGGTGATGGTAGCGAAGAATATTTGCCTCGGATCTCTCCAAGGACGCCTCTAGAAACTGCTAGAGCGTATCGTTGTAGCCAATTCTTGTAGTATGGATGCATGGTCCCTGTGTCAAGTCCACGGTATACTAGAATAACTGGTTCTCTAAGTACAGGCGCTGGATATAATTGAAGGACATTACCGTTTATTAGATCCCAAGAACCTTCCTGACTAAGAACTTTTCTAGTCATCTCCAAGTGAGTTTGTAGAAGATAGAAGTCCGAAATAGAGAAGTCGCTGAATACAAAGTTGTCCTGGAAATACTTGATAAAGAAATCAAACTCCAAGGTTCCTGCCTGTGGCTGAATACTTAGAAGTGATTTCTTGTAAGCGCAGTAGGTCAGGTTGTTCGCTATGTGCATTGGCAGAACATAAGTGTTTACGTTGCCAGAAGTCTCAAACGTAGCTACTTGAGTGTTCCAAAAAGGAGCGTGGTAGTCTAAGTTAGTGATTGATTCATCAATGGCAGTTTTAATTTGAAAGTCTGTAAGCTCAACTCTAACAATAGGGTGACCTAGACGAGCAAGAATAAAATCCTTTATGGTTTGTTCGAAGGGAGTGAACTCAACTTGATCAGCTAAAGTTCCTGTATTGAGCTTTGAGCTATCTATAGCTGTAGAGTATATCTCCGTATCTCCAAGGTTCCTACCCGCGTAGGTTCCAAAAGAGTCTCCGTAGCCAAGTAACTTAGGATCTACTCTCAGTGCTGCCATTGTTTTCTATGGGTTGGGGCTTGGCTTTTTCGCCTCGCTTTGGTTTTTTTGGTGGATCTATTCGTACAAGGTATCTAGATTCTACTAATTCTTTAGAATTGAACTTTTCTCCTGGTCGAATTTCTATTATCTCCCCGTCGATATGGAGAAGCATATTCCACCTACATTTGCTTCTGTAGTTATACATGTCTAATTTATATAGGAATGAGCGAGGGCCAGAGGAACAAAAAACCTCTGGCCCTCGCTTTTTTATTTACTCACCTGAATCAGGTGACCGGAGTGCCTAGAACACTTTGGTTTCTAGCGAACGGCGCGAAGAGGAAGTTAGAGGTCGGGCCAATAACTCGGACGATCCGATAGAATCTGTTATACGGCTCGATCTGGACCTTACCGTAGCGGGTAAGCAAGCCCTTTCTGGGCTGGAAGGTCTCAGGATCGACAACAGTTGGTAGCTGCTGGAGCGGAATGTACGGGGCGTAAACATAGCCCGCGTCCATCGCGTTAGCTCCTTTGTAGCCAACAAGGATCTCGTCCTGCGGGTACATGGGATCGACGTAAAGGTCGTAGCGGCCCATGAACTTACCCTTATACTCAATGCTGTTACGGCCAATGTTGGTAGGACCATCAGCGGGCTGGATACCACCCTCAAGCTTGGCGGCACTCTCCATGAGTGAAGCCATGAGAGGAGAGGTAAGAAGCCAGTTACCCGGCCCACGCATCGTGGTGCGGTAGATGTCTTGCGAAGCAAGGTTAATCACCGCAAGGAGGTTTGAGTAAACCTCGCCAACGTGACGCGGGAAGAGGTCAGGCTGACCAGAGGCAGAGAAATCAACAACAAAGACGTTAGAAGACTCTTGACCAGTACCGAGAGCAGTGTCGGTCCCCTGACCCTGAGCACCGTTGAAGTCGTAGGTGAACTGAGCCGGAACGAAAACACCAGTGGTGTCCGAGTCAACAATACCTGGGAACTTTTCGCCGTCCTTACCCATGCTGATGTAGCTAGAATCCATAAGGTTCTGGTTTACACCACCAAGGTTACGGTCGCGCATACCATAAGCGATCATACGAAGGTCTTCGATAAGCTCGCGGTCGATCTCAAGCTGAAGCTCCTTGGAAAGAAGGTCAGTGAGTTCACGCTCAAGGTCAAGGTTGTGATAAGCCTTGAGGTCCTGAGACGCCTCAAGCGTCCAGAGAGCACGCATCTTACGAGTGTTGGCGACAACCGCCTCTTGCTCGATGTGGAAGGTCATCTCAGGGATGCCCGTACCAGTTAGACGCTCACCAGCGGAAAGCTGATAGCCCATGATGGCACTGGCGTTCGGGAACGCCGCGATCTGACCACCGAAGGTGCCAGAAGGAGCGCCGTTACCCTCTAGGTCGTCCGCGCCACCAGAGAAGTTAAGGACGTTAGAGAGGTCGAAGCCGCCAGCGGCTGTCGCCTGATCAAGACCTACGCCCTCGTTTCCGTCAAAAGTACCGCCGCCGTCACCGAAGCCGCCAGAAACGGAACCGATGGTCTGAGCCGTAAGACCTCTGTAGGTGAGGTTGAACTTACTGTAGACGGTCTGGATGTCGTTGCCTATAGCGCGGTCGTTACCGAGGTAGAATACCTGGGAAACGGGTCCTTGCATGGGCTGAACGCCAACTAAGCTGTTGGCAAGAAGCTGCGGGTAAACCCGGCGAACAAGAGGGAAGGCGAACTTCTGGAACGTACCAAGCTGACCAGTGGTGGTTGCAGCAGGTGATAGATCCTCAGAAATACGCTCCTCAACGATTGACTTAGCTTGGTTCTCTAGAAGTTGCGCTGTGACGCGACGAGTATAGTCGCTGTCAATGCCCTCAAGGACAGGCTCCCACTTCTGGACGAGCTTTTCGTCAGTTTGGTGCATAATATCCATAGTATTAATTATTAGGATTGGGAGGTGAAGGGCATGAATCTCATGACCTCATCAGTTAAGAACTCATTGTTGCTATTCGTTTTATGAGTTCTTTCTTCGTTGATCTCCAAATCTGCTTTGGAAACAACTACCGCTTTCTCTGAAGAGACAAATGCTTCGTCCTTCGCGGCTTCAAGGTTCTCAACTTCTTCGAGAAGCTGTGCTTTTTCGGTCTCAAGCTCAGAGGCAAAGCCCTCAGCAATAGAAACCTTCTTGTCCATAACTCTTACCGTGTTCTCAAGGTTCTGGTTCTCCTCAACTAGGCTCGCAAGCTGGTTGTTTAGAACGTCAAACTCTTCCTGAAGTTCGCCATACTGGTTGGTCATTTCAGAAAGAGCATTGTCTTGGTCGTCGGTATTAAGCTCAAGGGACATGAGAGTTCTTACAGATTCGAATAGTCTAGCATTTCGATAGACTTCGCTCTCCTCGGAGAGTTCTGTAAGAGCTTGTTCTTTAAGGTCATCAATTTTAGTGCGGATATACGCGGTGACTCGCGCTTCAAGGAGGCCAATCTTCTCAGCGACTTGCTCGTTAATAGTAGAATCTACAAGTTGAAAGATCTGTTCAACTGTAGATTCATCGAGCCCTTCGGGAAGAATGTCGGCTATGTTTTTTATATTACTCATGAGTTTTTCTCCTAGGTTCAGCTATATGTATGGAGCCATGCAACCTAAATTATCTTTTTTTTATAAAATGTAGGCGATCACTTTGGGGTTGCCGAACCATAAGAACGGAAAGCTCTCTGATCACCGTGACGCGCATTTCTTTTATTTGCTATCTGTATATTCTTGTTTCGGTTGTGCCTTTGCGCGGCGCTGTCCGTGCCTGGGTCCGATCCCGGCTGGCTTTCTTGAACCAAACCTAAAGCCTCAGCCAAACAGAAGGCTATCTTGTGCCAGCTACCCTCTTCTTTAACTGCTTCCATCATGCCCTTCTTCTTGCCGATGACACCTCGTCCCGTAAGAATGTCTGCTTGGGTTACCTTACCATCACCAGTTAAATCAGGGAATCCCTTCTTCTTCTTTCCTTTCTTCTTCTTTCCTTTCTTCTTAGCTTCCTCAAGGAAAGGAGTATAGGAATCTCTTAAACGAGCCTCAATCATGGTGACAAAGTTAGACTCCTTTTTGAGTTTGTCTTGGCTTTCTCTAGCAAACTTGGACTCAGTGGACTCGGAAAGACCAGGGAAAGCTCCTCTTGTGGATGGATCAGCCACAAGGTCAAAGGTTACAAGGCGGAAATCATCATTAACAACTTTTTTCCCGTTAGCATCCTCTGATAGAGTTCCCATACCGCGAGAAGAAATACCAACTTTTACTCCACCTTCAATGAGTGCCTTAGCTGTAAGGCCCGCAGGAGTGTTAAGGATCTCGGCCTCACCAATAAGCTCATTACCTTTCATCTCAAGTTTAGTTACTAGATGCGAGGCGTTAGAAAGCTTTACCGTATCGTTTTGAGGGTGATCAAGCTCACCACATAAGCGGCGTTCTTCAATTAGAGGTTGGACCTTAGTGATCTGCCCCTCCATAACTTTAGTAGGGTACGTTCTACCGTTTTTGTTCTCCTCGTTACAGCGTCCGAAAACACCTCTAACTTTTACTGTGGGATTAGTCTTACCTTCTGTTAAAATCTGAAGATTCTCTACGATGAATACGTCTTGTAGTAATTGCATATCACTTTTCTCCTTTACTTAGACGACCATCTTTGCCGCCGATTCCTCTAGATTTTCTGATGGATCTAGAACCATATTTTTGCGCTAGTTTATCAGAACCGCTCCCATATCGAAGAAGAGTTCTAGCCGCGTGCTTTCGTACACTACTGAAGGCCGCTGAGGGAGTCGCACTTCCTGGAGTGAATCCTTTGGCTATCTTTCCTTGGCCGCTTTTAGATCCCCACTTAGCTTTTGATATGACATAAAGCCTACCTGCCGCTTTCGTTGAGAAGATTTGACCATAAGAACCTTTAGCTAAAGCATCTTTGATACTTGTATAAGTCTTTACCCTGCCCTTGAAAGTTTTCTTTTTGTCGCCCTTAACAGCCTTTTTAGAAGTGTAATATTTTCTACCCTCCTTAGAGCCACGGGCCTCGCTCAAACAATCAAGTGCATCGGTTAGCTTCATCTAATTTTTCTCCGAATACTGTCCTTTAAGATAGAGCTTCTAGTAGGTTTGCGATAACCTTTAGCCGAGTTTTTCATAGGGTCAGCTACAGGTCCAGCCATGTTGACACCTAGCATACCGCAGGTAGTCATTTCCTTTAGATCTGATACCATACCTCGTACCTCTTCTATAAGGGATACAAGCTCTTGAGCAGTCTCCTCAGTGATGACAGTTGGTTCTGGGTCGGGCTCAGGTTCATCCCAGACTAACTCAGGCATAGTTTCAGCAGGAGGTGTGTCTTGGGGGTGAAAACCCTCACCTAGGATCTGACGCATCATCTCGTCGGGGACTTCTACATTAGATATATCTTTGGCAGGAGCTTTAGCGTTAGCCTTTGCCTCCTCTAGTTTTGGAGGCAAAGACTTTCCACGCTTTATGTCTTCGACCTGACCTAAGATTAAGCTCTCTGCGAAATCTCCGATACTATCCACGATCACTCCTCCTCGTCAGCGAAGAGAATGTCGGCAATAGTTTCGTCAATAACAGACTCGATGTCCTCGTCGCCCTCGTTAAGCTGGCTGAGGCGGTCTACAAGACCAAGGACTACGTTAAGGTGCTCAAGGATGCGCTCCTCGTCGATGGACTCGTCAAGCTGAGAGACGCAAAGGGGGCAAACGTGAACGTCTTCCTCAAGCTCCTCAGCGTCCTCATCATCCTCATACTCAGAGTGCTGGTACTCCATGTCCTGCATGGGCTTCCTGCCCTTCTTGGCTCTCTTCGAGCCACAGGAGGCTTTCTCCTCAAGCTCCTCAAGCTCCTCTACGGCAGAGGACTCGTCAAGGCGAGCAGCAATCTCGTCGTTCTTCCAAACGGCAGCTTCCATAAGCTGTTGACGTAGTTCGTCAGTTAATTTCATGTGATCCATAATTATATCCTATAAAAAGGTTAAGATTTTCATCTCTAGGTTATTTAGCATACCAAACGAGACAAATGTTTTTTGTTTTAAAAAATGTTACGGCAACAAGCTGGGGGGCGCAGGAGGAACAAATGACCCAAACGCGGGATCATCTTCAGTCGTAGGAGGAACTAAGGAGCGACCGAAGTTAGTAGACTTTTGCTCAGGGTACTCGTCTTGTTCTGGAGCCGCCGCCTTCCTGCGTACCAACTGCGTCTTATGAGTAAATATTTTAGAGTCAGAATATTTAGTCGCTGGCACTACTTTTACATCGCTAACCACACCATTGAACAAAGTTCTTTTCATTTCTGTAAAGTTCTCAAGCCTAAACAGCTTGTTGAACTGTCTCAACGACAACCTACAAAGAACATCAAATTCGGTAAGAGATTTACCTATGCCGTTTAGCCCTAGAAGATAGTTGTTATCTAAGCTAGTTATTATTTCATGAAGTAGTCGGTATCCTGTCTTCTGTCTGTTAGCTACAAACTCAGAAGCTGCCAGAACATTGTTTTCCGAATCCACATAGCCCGATTTTATTAGGGTATTTTCTAGGTTTAGCTTATTTATTCTTGCATCGTTATCTGGATTATCAAAAACATCCCTGGCATTTTTTCCTACTAAATTAACACTGATGAACTGGTTGTAAGAATTTCTAAGATTGGGAATAATTGTGGTTGCTGTTCTAATTTGTCTAGTCATAGTTTCCTCAGCATCTTTTGAGGAAGTGCTATAGCTAGTAATTTGTGATTTACCATTGAATGGATTATTCTCAGGCTTATTGCTTGGGTACAAAAGAATATACCAAGGGTATTGTCTGGTTAGTAAAGGAAGCGTTTTGTTCTCTTTGGGTGAATCTAAAAGGATATCCGTCTGCTCTAAAAACACCTCTCCATCCCGATCTACATAATCAAACAACAAATCCTCATCGTTTAAAACAAAGGTTTGATGATTATCTTTATACTTAATATATTCGTTTATTTCATCAATTTTATCTAAAGGCACATTGACAAATTTACCTTTTGTTCTTTTCAAAAACTTGGGGTTGACAGGATCAGGAACAGTGTCTAAAGTATCAAGAACACAACTCAAAAAGTAAATGTTTTGTCTTGGTGCTGATAAAGAAGAATCTATCTCTATTCCTCTAGGGTCTCCACTAACGGACAATGCTCTACTAGGATCCCCACCTAGTATTTTTAAGGCCACCTGCTTTGTCTTTTCAGGTATAAAATATGCGTGATCTTTTTCAGATTTCGTATATATTCGAGTAACTTCTCCACTCAAAGTAACGTCAAAATAATCTCCGTCCTTCAAAGATAAAGTATTTCGGTTAATGAATGTGTCGTCATCATTAACATAATACTTCCTAGTTTGCCCAGCAATCGTTACCTCGATATACTTATCAATGTCGCTAGATAAAGTTTTCTTATTCTTTAATACTTCAAATCCTCGTCCGGCAGACTTTAAGAAGTCTAACGGGTAATAATTTTTTTCTACGAGGGCCAAGGCTACAATCTCATTAACAATACTATTTGAGCTTCTTACAACAGTAAATTTATCCTTGGGGTCACTGGCATCAGCCAACTTAGATAAGTAACTTAACTGGACATCTGCAATTGTTCCGTCTAAAACCCGTGTTCCTATTATAGAAAATATATCAGACCTAGTTAGAGGGCTACCGTCGTAATTAAGAATTTTATCTAGATAGCTTAAAGCATCGTCGTTTAGGTTAGAGTAAATTATTTCTGGGGTTATGTCAGCCGCTAAGGTACTGTCCCAATCTCCATAATCTAAATTAGAGTTTAGTAATTTAAACAAAGACTCATCTATTCTCTTTTTAAATATATTGGTTACCCGGCTTGTATTTTTTACAATTTTTCTTTGTTTGGGTATAGTATTAAAGAATACTTCTTCGTCTTCGATCCCTGATGGACGCTTATCTAAAATAGCTTTTACTAATTCTCTGTCGGAAAGATCTATGCCCTGAGATGAAAATGCTCTAGATACCAGTTGCTCGTCCGACTGGCGATCAGTGTTTTGCCGTGCTGTTAAAGACTGGTTAGTCGGAGTAAATAAATCTAGTGGGTTAGGTCCTTCTGGATCATCTGGAGCTAAGAAGGGATTGATAGGGTTAGGTAGATCAGGAGCTTCTGGGGCACCGATAGGATTAATTGGTCTTGGGCCTTCCTCATCTCCACCCCCAATAACTCCAGGAGGTCCCGCATCCGGGCGCTCTCCAATACTAATTACTCCTCCACCAGGATCCTCATTCCCTGGAAGAGGCTGTGCTATAGGGCCTGTTTCTGGGTCTGGATCATCTCCTCCGATAATAACCCCACCCTGGTCTCCGATAACATCAACATTTCCGGGGCCTCCATCGTCGGGGACTGTGCTAGGATCAAGAACTCCTGGGGGTTCGGGATCTGGATCACCCCCTGTTGGTTCCGGGTCCTCAATAATAACACTAAGGGGAATAAACCAGGATTCTTTCCAATCATCACAAACCCAAGTTCTCCTACAGTTGCATCTTTCATCCGGCTTATTGATGGTAGAGTCTACCGTAGCATTAGGAGGCAAGTTGTTTGCAAGCCAATTAGTTACAACAGTTCGAGAGTCTTGATAATTACCCGTGCTTCTGTCTACACACTCTCTCTGCCAAACAGCATCAACTTGAATGCCTCCAGCAGTATATGTGCTTGTTTCGTATGTGGGTTCTCCACCGGGCTCAGTAATAGTACAAAAACAATTTTGCGCCCCTGGGGTTGTAGGAGCAGCAATATCTCCAGAAGGGCTAGGAGGCCCACTTGGATCCCCTGGCTCGTTAGGAATTCTATAAATAATTACTATGGGATCACATTCTTTATCTGAGCAGATAAGTTCGCTTGAAGGAATTCCTCCTGGAGGAGGGTCCGCGCACTCCTCGGAACCAGGAACTGTGGACACCAGTTGAGCCCTGGGTATAGCAGCAATATTTGCAGTTATGGCTTGAATAATAGAGATAGTATTATCTGGCGGGGCACCATTGATAATATCAACGCACTCTTTTTCTATTTGAACAGCAAAGTATTTATATCCTAGAATAGTGTATAAAGGAAAGGTAACTTCTGTACCTAGAGCTTTAGGTCTACAACCACATTCTTTATCCTCAGGAGGCTGCGTTGGGTTTGGGTCAATAGGATCACTTTCAAAAGAGGGGCCTGGATTATTAATCGTTCCTCCTTCAATGAAGTCGGGAAAGTTAAAAGGACCTCTTCCTGGAAGAAAATCACCACAACCAAACGTAGTCTCAGACATTATTAATTTTGATTCAAGTTAATTTCGTTATTAAAACCTAAGTTTCCTGCGAAGAATGGTCTATCTTCAGAAGTTATGGCTTTCATACTCCAACTGACTGTAGGATAAGTGCATTTTCCCACTCTAGGATTTCCTTGATAACCTAGAGAAAATGGAATGCTACCAGACCTTCTTTGGGGATCTTGATTAGACTTTAGTATATCATCTGTCATAACTAGGAAATTACTAAACCTTTGTCCCCCACGTTCACTAGCATTGTAGTAACCTCCACTTTGGCCTGGACCAACACCTCGAAGGCGGTGAGGAGCAGGGTAAAGTGGCTCCGCGTTGGTTCCTGCGTTGCCGAGGCCCCCAAAATTAGTAAAGTTTGCTACAGCACAAGGAAATGCCACATAAATAATAAAGTAGTCTTCTCCTTTCTCAACCCATGTGCCAAAATATTGCCCAACTTCCCTTTCTATCCCTGGCTGCTCATTAGGGTTAGTAGCTATGGTATTTATGGGCGCTCCTCTAGCTCCAGTAGTTTGGGCTACGCTATTTACAAGCTCTACATCAACTGTATAATCAATTAATCCAGGATAACTCTCCCTATCAAATTCTATTCTCTTAGAGATATAATTGAATTTTACTCTAGATAATTGATCCCCCAACGCCTGTGCATTAATAAAGTTGTTTGCTCTATCAGGAGGATTAACCCCACCCGGTCCTGTGCCGTCTTCATTAACTAACTCTCGGCTAGATCCTCCAACAACAATAGCATCGGCTTGATTTTCTGATGTGACGTTTCCAAACTCAGAGAATACAGTATTAATGTAGTCATTAGGATATTTTCCAACATCTTGTAGCTCTCCAGCAGTAGCCCAAGTAGCAACATCCCAATCGGGATAAGCTGGGATAGAAAATCCTGTTCTACTGTAGCCGTATTTTTGTCTAATGAATTCCTTTACTGCTTGCTCGCTTTCGTTTCCTTGTATCGGATCATTTCCGAAAGCAGTCCTGTAGAAGTCGAAAAGGGCACCCTCAGGGCCAAAGTTCCAACCCCCAAAAACATATCCGGCAGCTACAGTTCTAATACCTGTAGGTAAACCTTCTTCTTCAACGACCTCAAGAGAGTTTATCCTCCCATTAAACTCATCGTACTGTCTCTTTAGTTCATAATCCATCTGGCCCTTGCCTACGGCGGGATTAGCTAAAGATAGCTGAGGCATTGCAGCCGCAATACCTGCTCGCTCATTGTATGTTAGTTCTGCTGTTCTGAAAAGGGGTCTAATGTCAATAACATCCGTCGTAGAAATCACAGACCCTGTATTGCTGACCCAAACATAAGCTACCGGAAGAATGGACTGCCCAACTAATTCATAAGCGGTGCTCTCCAATTTCTCAGTGATCAAGGGTGCTATGTTTAAAATGTCATCGGGCGAAGGAAAACTTCCTCTGATGTCGTAAGCTATATCGTTAGCCGAAGCTGCGGTGAATCCCATGTTTTCGTTCGCCGCGTCCCCAGGAGAAGCTAGTATTTTGTGGTCTGTCCCTGTTCCCTCCATGTACTCTTCTTCATAATTAGGAGTGCCCGCAAAGTTTGCTCTTAGACCAGCCCCCCGAACAATTCCTAATGTGGGAGTGGTAATAGTTTCCTTTCCCGTACCCTTTAGTATCGTAACAGAACTAGCATCAACGGGTTTACTGTAAATGAAAACCATGTCAATTCTATTTAAAACATTGTCCACCTGCACTCGGTTTCCGTTCTCGTCTGTATAGGAAAAATCAGTCTCATCGAAGGCCGGGACTTCGATTGAAAGCTCCTCTGGAATGTCTACTATAGAAGTTCTGCTGACACCCCTCCAAGTTTTTACGAAGAAACTTTCTGTCCTCGGTAGTGATGCGAATCCATCGACAGGCGAAGTAAAATCATAAGTAGGTAAAAGGACTCTATCCGCAGAGTTAAACCTAGACTTTGCCCAAATCAAAGCCTCCGTAATAACCATTGGTGCTATAGAGGCTGCGGCACCTGATCCTGTGCCACCGTACCCTAAAGCGTTAGAGTCGCTTTGCGAGCTTACCTGTGCCCCTTCAGGTCGATTAACGGGATAGTCAGGAGTTATTACAGGCCAAGTGAAAGCTCTCTCGGCTAAACCATTTGCACCTAAAGCATCTTGACTCAGGTTACTTTTAAATGTATTTATTGTTTGCTCTAAAAAGTAGTTCGCTCCATTTGTGGACAACATTCCCGTAACGAAGCCTCCGGGGTTCGGCAGGGCTGCTTCCCAAGTATCTATCTCACCTACTTCGTCACCTAAAATTCTTCTTAGGTAACCTAAAGGGCGTTTGTTACTAAGATCATTTATTCTAGCAGAGTACCTGCCAGGATTAACTCGAACTAAACGGTCCCCACCCGTAGCATAGGGCCTAAGTTCATCAATGTCGGCTCGCTTGACGTTACTAATTTTAATAACGTCTCTTCTAATTTGATCTTTTAGCCACAAGCAGTTTTCTTGTAGCTGCTTTAAAGGAATGTTATCTACCTCAAAATAGTATGGATCATTTTCTTTAAACATCCTTACCGGATCGGTAAATCTGTAAACACTTTCGTTGTAAACTTGTTCTGCCATTAGTTGTCCCTCGATAAATCAAATATGGTAGCCGACTTAAATCCACCTATATCGTCCCCTGGGTAAGTATCAGAATTTCTACCTAACCCAGCGTTGTAAATTGTTGTTTTCTTTGGTCTTCCCGCAAGACCTATACTTGCATTTCTAGAATTTGCAAACGTGTCAGCCGCAGATTCATCCAGAATACATTGCATGGGGTTTTCTTCTAGCATTTCATTACAGTAATAAAATCCTGAAGTCCATAGCTTTTCGTTAACTCCATCTCCGCTCTCATCAATGCTTTGCTTTATCAAGTCCGGCGCTACAGAACTTGCATTAGCTGAGTCCACCGGAGGCAATGCAGAAAGACCCGCTGAACAGTTGTACCCTTGAGAAAATACTTGATATGCTGGTCCTAACACTCCCGAAAAGTTTCCAGCGTGAGGATATGCTCCCTCAGTATAGCCACTTAAATCATTAAGTAGTAATTTAGCACTTGCTTTCGGTGACCAATAAATTCTAAAGAACCCTCTATTGTTATAGCCCCCGCTAACACCAAAGAATACAGTTTCATCTCCACTAACATTTATTCCTGCTTGCGACAGCGCGGATGCGGCCTCAGCAGTTAGTTGACCCTCCCCGGAAATAGGGAAATATCGGTCGAACGGCTGATTAATATCTACACCTGAGGGAGGCAACCATACAGCACTACCTTGACCGAAGGCATCAAGGATGCTGAGTGTGCCCGTGTCAGGAGTTCCTGCAGGAGCGCCTGAGGCAGGGACCTCTCCACCAGCACCGTCTGAGGAAGCCCACAACGCGCTTGGTCCATGTTGAAGGGAGTCCGCAGGGTGCGTACCACTTAATGATAAGTAGGAAGCGTTCATTCTTGAGGTGTCTGCGACATTCCAGATGTTAAATCTCTCACAAAGATCGCCACTAGAATCGTACACTAGTCCATCAGCAGGGCTATCATTTGGAGGGAATGGGAAGTGAACATTTCTAGCATTAACTACACTATCTTGAACAACTCTAAGACATACCCCCCCAGCCCCAATAGCTAAAGCACCCGCGTAATTTGGAGTTCCTAAATTTCTATCCACTAGGAGTGCGTTAATTTGATCTACTGAGGTTACAGACAGTGGTGCCGTAAACGTCGCTGTGTTCAAAGAAGAAGTAGAAATGGCATCCGCATCCTGAGGGTTTGCATAAAATTGCATTGACCCCCCGGAAACAATACTGCTATATGGTAGAGGATAGTCTACGCCGTCGTCCAAGGCAGAAAGACCAAAATCGGTGCTCTCCCAGTTTTTGGCGTAAGCTCCTAGATCTTTCATGTTGACAATACTGTTCTTGTTTGCAACTATGCACGCTCTAGTAGAATGCAGTTCCACAGAAGTATGATTTTGGCTACTGCTTAGTTCAAAAGAATTCTCGTCGGGTATAGAGAGGCCATCAAGTCTTCTAGGCTCAAAGTTTATTACAGAGTTTTCCTCAGCAAGAACGTCTACTCCTGCTTGGGAGATAGCAGTAGGTCCGTGGAAGTTTACTGTTGAGTTTGTTTGAGCACATACTGCGGCTAAATTCTTTTGGGCTAAGTACGCTGCTGGTCCAATGACGGATGTGGCACCGTTACCCGCCCCGTTAAATGTAATAACAGAGTTGTTTTCTGCTTTGGCCGCTCGACCGTAAACGGCTCTACTGTCCACAGAAGAGTCCGTGACATTTATGTGAGCTTTAACTAAATCTGCGTTAGAGTTATCTTTAGCTACCAAGGCAGGAGTTCCACTAAAAGCGTTTCTAAAGAAGCTATTTCCGTAAAGTGTAGGAACTCTATCTTTTATTTCGAACCCGAAGCTGGCCGATTTTCTGAGGTCTAAGTGTACGGCGTTTCCTGAAAGATCCAACTGTCTTCTAAAAGACGCATCGTCTAGGTCGGCCTCGGAGTCATAAGTAAAGGATGCGTTATCACCCAGTATGCCTTGTTCTTGACTAGCATCTACAGTTAGGTTTTCATAAATAAAGTGAGAACCTTCGGATTTTATTCCCGTGGAGTTTCCGTAAACGTCAACCAATCCGTTAAGATTTACTTGAGAAGATCTTAGGGTTATGCCTTCCTGAGTGTTTAGTTCTGCACAAACGATACCTCCGGTGGTAGCGTCCGAAGAAGAGGTTCGTTTAACTCCCCCACCTAACTTTGAATTTTCTAAAACAAATCCTTGTGTGTTCCTGGAAGCAACAACCACAGCATCTCTACCTTCAGCACCAGAATCCCCAACTTCAGTTGAAGTAAGGTCTAGGATTCTAGAACTGACCGTAACGTCACTGTTAAGAAGGTGATATCCAATTCCTTGGTTCTCTATCCTAGAAGTAACGTCCGTAGGATCAATTTCGTAATTTCTATAAGAGAACGCGGACCTGGAAAGAGTTACTTCCGAGTTGCTGAATTTAAATCCTGCCTTCTTGGCTCTTACGGCTGTGCAGTTTTCCAAAAGAACTTTAGAGTTAATTACTTCTATCGCAGCGTCGGAATTTTGATTAGCATCAGAAAAGAAATTTCTAATGTAAATAGGCCCGTCACAGTTTTGAACACTTATTTTTGTACAAGCATTCCCATAGAAGTTTCCTCCAACTAAGTTATCCCCGGTTCCTGTGGTAGTTACGCTACTCCGACGTAGTGGGGCAAGTGTAACAGTATTTGTTGAGCTAATATCATTATCACTTATAGTAGCATCTGTAGTAAAGTTTTCGAAAACGCTAGTAAAGAACCTGTTAGTTCCTGCTCCGAAAGTACCTGCCCTCTTGTAACTTACTGCTAGAGGGGCTCTTCGCTGTACATGAGAGGGATACAAAACAAAGTTAGCTTCAGTTAGTCGAGCGTCTTCGCCTCCATCAAAAACGGTACTTGATATATGTACACAGGACGTATCAGCTAAGGTGTTACTCAGATCAAGGGAACTAAGGCTAGTAGGAGTTTGGTGCGTTTGATTATAGTTAGGCGTCCCTACTGAAGGAGCTACTGAAGATGCGTTGAATACTCTAGAGAAATTTCTGTTTATAATTTCTATGGAGCCACCCTCCTCTATCCTAAAGTTATGAAGCTCTAAGGGACCTAAATCCCCAAAGTTAGCCACCTCTACAAGAACAGGAAATCTAACCACCTTTGGTATGGCAGCTATAGCAGAGCTAACATCTGTGAATATATTATTGTTCTGATCTAAGGTAGCTTGAGGGGTATCAGCAGAAACAGTTAGAGCTAGACCTGGAACTCCTGCGGAAGTAGCAAACCCAGCCTGTTCCCAAAGCTCGTAAGTTCTTTCTTCCAAGTCATAAAGAGGGACGTTATCCTGCTCCCAATTGTAGAAGGTACTAGTATCAAACTTAGACACATAAGGCGTCCAAGAATTAAATAGCATTACGTCTCCGCTGCTTGTGTATATGTCGTCTTTGTTAAATGCCATATCAGAAGTTTATTGTCCACCTAAAGATTAAACTAAAATCATTAGTTTTTACGATATTACTAAATGTTCTGTAACACACCAGGATTGGCCTGTCCTGAGCCGCGCCTGTAGGGTTCTTCATGAACATGCCAATCTCATTTATTCCTCGGTCCTGTCCACCTCTCTGTATATTATTAGCGGCCTCTTCATCAATAACCAAAGTATACCTAACCGAGTTTTCATTTATTCTAGTCATTTTGCTAGAAGGTATCTCTGCAAACACTCTACCCGGAACCAA
>Ga0213859_10000525_pt1 | contig 17629 bp, 12 predicted proteins | sample PICome_2_FD_160133 | JGI IMG/M metagenome (GOLD analysis project Ga0213859, IMG submission 160133) | Coastal seawater microbial communities near Pivers Island, North Carolina, United States - PICO304 | ecosystem: Environmental > Aquatic > Marine > Coastal | place: USA: North Carolina... | reverse complement strand
CCGTGATCGCTCCCTTTGTGGAAGGCAGTATCGACCGGGAGACGCTGTCGGGTCTGGTCGAGGCGTCTTATCAGGACTTTCGTCATCAAGCGGTGGCGCCAATCAAGCAATTGGATCACGACCAGTGGTTACTGGAGTTGTTCCACGGGCCCACTCTCGCGTTCAAAGATTTCGCGCTGCAGCTGCTGGGGCGGCTTCTTGATCATGTGTTGACCCGCCGAGGGGAGAGAGTCGTGATTATGGGCGCCACGTCTGGCGATACCGGCAGTGCGGCGATAGAGGGCTGCCGGCACTGCGAGCAAGTGGATATTTTTATTCTTTATCCCGATGGGCGCGTATCTGACGTTCAGCGTCGCCAAATGACGACCGTGCAGGGCAATAATGTCCATAACATCGCGATACGGGGTAACTTTGACGATTGTCAGGCACTGGTGAAAGCCAGTTTCGTGGCCGATGCCTTTCTACCCGATGGACGCTCACTCGTCGCAGTTAATTCTATTAACTGGGCGCGCATCATGGCCCAGATCGTTTACTACTTTTATGCTGCCTTTGCCGTGGGCGGACCTGATCGGCCCGTTAACTTCTCGGTGCCGACCGGCAACTTCGGCGATATTTATGCCGGCTATCTCGCGCACCGGATGGGGTTGCCGATCAATAACCTGGTGATCGCCACCAACCGCAACGATGTTTTGCATCGCATGCTGACCACCGGAACCTACGCGCGACAACCGATCGAAGCGTCACTTTCGCCCAGTATGGACATCTCTATTTCTTCAAACTTCGAGCGTCTGCTCTTTGATCTTTATGACGGCGATGCGGCGCAGATTAATAGCCTGATGACAGCGTTCTCCCAGGGCGAAATTCATCTGAGTGAGACGGCGCTGGCACGTGCGCAGACGCTCTTTACGAGTGCCTGCATCTCCGACGACGAAACCTGTGAGGAGATTCGGGCAATATGGGAGAAAACCGGCGAGCTTTTGGATCCCCACACTGCCATTGGCACGCGGGCCGCGCGCCAATGTTCGCGTGATGGGGAGGGTCCGATGGTGACGCTGGCGACGGCTCACCCGGCCAAGTTCCCAGTGGCCGTAGCCAAGGCTAACACCGGGCAGGAACCTGTTTTGCCCTCGCATTTGGCGGATCTGTTTGATCGAGAAGAGCGGTTCGACACGCTGGATAATGATCTGTCTACGGTGCATGCCTACATGGCGGAACAGTGCCTCTGAATGCATCATTGATTCGTCGGCGCGAAGCTGACATTTCCTCCAGGCTGCAGGCGGCGGCTCTTCCCGAGGCACTCAAGCGCGTTTACGCAAACCGCGGCATCACTGATCCTGCGGCGCTATCCCTCACCCTCGACCAGTTGCATCCGCCCCAACATTTGAAGGGCATCGCAGAGGCGGCTGAGTTACTGGCGGACGCTATAGAGGGCGATGGCAGAGTGCTCATCATTGGGGATTTTGACGCAGACGGCGCAACCAGTAGTGCCATGGCAGTCTCCGTATTGCGACAAATGGGGCTGCGTGAGGTCGCCTACTTGGTGCCTAACCGGTTTGAGTTCGGCTACGGATTGACGCCTGAGATCGTGGAGCTGGCCGCCGCTCAGATGCCGGATTTAATCGTCACCGTCGACAACGGTATTTCCAGTGTCGAGGGTGTTGCCGCAGCACAAGCTATGGGTATCAGCGTGCTGGTGACGGATCATCACCTGCCCGGTTCGCAGTTGCCAACTGCTGAAGTCATCGTTAACCCCAACCAGCCTGGTTGTGCCTTTCCCAGCAAAGCGTTAGCCGGTGTGGGCGTGATGTTTTATGTATTGAGCGCGTTGCGTGCCGAACTCCGCGAGCGGCGTTGGTTCGACAGTCAGGGTTTGTCAGAACCCAATCTGGGCGACGCCCTGGACTTGGTGGCGTTGGGTACTGTCGCCGACGTGGTACCACTGGATCGCAACAACCGCATTTTAGTTGCAGCGGGGCTGGCGAGAATCCGCAGTGGCAGAGCCCGCCCGGGTATTGAGGCGCTTTTTGAGGTCGCTGGTAAAGACTATCGGCAAGCCACCTCCACAGATCTGGGGTTTATTGTGGGTCCACGACTAAATGCGGCGGGCCGGCTCGACGACATGTCGATTGGTATCGAGTGTTTGTTGGCCGAATCCTCCATGGAGGCGCGAGAGCGTGCCGAGACGCTCCATCGCCTGAACCGCGAGCGTCGCGATATCGAGCAATCCATGGAGCACGATGCGCTGGAGCAACTCGCCAAGCTCGAACTCGATTCGGACGCGTTGCCCTTTGCGATGGTCCTATTTGATCCTGGCTGGCACCAAGGAGTGATTGGCATTTTGGCCTCCCGTGTGCGTGAGCGCGTGCATCGCCCCACCGTGATTTTTGCGGAGGTCGGCGAGGGCATGCTGAAGGGGTCGGGTCGATCGATACTCGGTCTACATCTGCGGGATGTTTTGGATTTGGTGGCAACGCGGCACCCGGGTTTGCTGAGCAAATTCGGTGGGCACGCGATGGCAGCGGGGCTCACTTTGGCGAAGGGCGACCTACACCAATTTACAGAAGCGTTGGAGGCGGCTGTTGCGGAGACATTGAATCACGTACCGCCTCTAGCGGTGGAGGACAGTGACGGTGCACTGGGTGCAGGAGACTTGGGGTTGCAACTCGCTGAGTCGCTGTCAGCGGGTGGTCCGTGGGGGCAGCACTTTCCTGAGCCTACTTTTGATGGCGTGTTTGACGTTCTGCAACACCGGGTTGTGGGCGAAAAACACCTTAAATTGACGCTGGCAGCCGAGGGGGCAGAGATTGGCGGCATCGCTTTCAATATTGACGTTAACGGTTGGCTAGCGAGACCCCTAAAACGGATTCATGCGCTCTACCGGCTCGACATCAACGAGTACCGGGGTGAGCGGAATCCGCAGCTCGTCATCCAGTCATTTTGGCCAACTGATGCGAATTCATCGGATGGCTGAGTTGGCACAGAGGCAGCCAACCCGATAGACTCACGCCCCTCGCAACGGGCACACCGCCCCGCGCTGAACGAATAACGGACGCACTGTGGAAATCGCACCGCTCATCAATCAGATCAAAGATATTCGCGCACGCACTGACGTGTTGAGGGGGTATCTTTGACTACGCTGTTAAACAGGACAGGCTGAAAGAGGTAGAACTGGAGCTTGCCGAGCCGAGCGTCTGGGATGACCCGGAAAAAGCACAGACGCTGGGTCGTGAGCGGGCCTCTCTCGAGTTGGTCGTTAATACGATAGAAACGCTTGATGCAGGCTGCGACGATGCGAGCGATTTATTGGACCTTGCCGTCGAGGAAGACGACGAGGAAACCGCCCGCTCTGTAGAGCAGGACCTTGTTGGCCTCGAGGCAACACTCGAAAAGCTCGAATTTCGTCGCATGTTCTCGGGCGAGACCGATGAGAACAACGCCTATCTCGATATTCAGGCCGGATCCGGTGGCACTGAAGCGCAAGACTGGGCAGAGATGTTGCTTCGCATGTATTTGCGATGGGGCGAGGACAAGGGATTTAAGACCACTCTGGTTGAAGCATCCGCAGGTGAAGTCGCCGGACTAAAGAGTGCCACGATCCAATTTGAGGGAGAGTACGCCTTTGGCTGGTTGAGAACTGAGACCGGGGTACACCGCCTGGTACGCAAGTCGCCATTTGATAGCGGCGGGCGTCGGCATACTTCTTTCGCCTCAGTCTTTGTCTCGCCTGAGATCGACGACAATATCGAAATCGATATCAATCCAGCCGATTTGCGGGTGGATACCTACCGCTCATCGGGTGCCGGTGGTCAGCACGTCAACACGACGGATTCGGCGGTTCGTATCACCCATGAACCCTCGGGCATTGTTACCAGTTGCCAAACGGAGCGATCTCAGCATCAGAACAGGGATAACGCGATGAAGCAGTTGCGCGCCAAGCTCTTTGAAATGGAGATGTTGAAGCGAAGCGCCGAGAAGCAGGCAATGGAGGACAGTAAAGCCGATATCGGTTGGGGTAGTCAGATCCGTTCCTACGTTTTGGATGATTCGAGAATCAAGGATCTGCGCACAGGCGTTGAAACGCGCAACACCCAGTCCGTATTGGATGGCGCTCTGGACCCGTTTATTCAGGCCTCACTCAAGCAAGGTCTGTGATCGATCCGTTTATGGAGAACAGTGTGGACAAGCCACAGCAAGCTGAAGACGAGAACAAGCTGATCGCCGAGCGCCGTGCCAAACTGGCAGCTCTGCGGGAGGATGGCCCGGCCTTTCCAAGCGACTTTCGGCGCACGGCACTCGCGGCAGATTTGCAGCGTGATTACGAGAATCATGACAAGGCGACGCTGGAAAGTGCGAACGAACGCTTCTCTGTTGCCGGTCGCTTGATTCGCAATCGCGGGGCGTTTTTGCTGATTCAGGATGGTTCCGGCACGATCCAGTTGTACCTCAATCGTGATCAGTTGTCGGACGAAGCCGTGTCAGCCATTAAAACCTGGGACCTCGGCGACATTGTTGCGGCCTCCGGGCCCATTCATCGATCCGGTAAAGGTGATCTCTACATCAATATGGAAGAGGGCCGTTTGCTGACCAAGGCACTCCGGCCGCTGCCAGACAAGTACCACGGGCTTGTGGATCAGGAGACGCGTTATCGGCAGCGCTATGTCGACTTGATCGTCAATCCGGAAGTGCGAGAGATCTTCCGTATTCGCGCAGCGACGATCCAGTTTATTCGACAGTTTCTAGCGGAGCGCCAGTTCGTAGAGGTCGAGACGCCGATGCTGCATCCGATTGCTGGCGGGGCGACGGCACGTCCGTTCATTACCCACCACAATGCTTTGGATATGGAAATGTATCTGCGCGTGGCCCCCGAGCTCTATCTGAAGCGATTGACAGTCGGCGGGCTCGAGAAAGTGTTTGAGATCAATCGGAATTTCAGGAATGAGGGCTTGTCTACCCGGCATAACCCGGAATTCACAATGCTGGAGTTCTATTGGGCCTACGCAGATTTTCGCGACGCGATGGATCTAACCGAGACATTGATGCGCGAGCTGACCCTGTCCGTTCTGGGCAGCACTGACGTGACCTACGGCGACCATGTTTTCCACTTTGACCGGCCGTTCACTCGACTCACGGTCGTGGAGGCCATCCTGAAATACAACGCTGATCTGAGCGCAGAGGATGTTGCCAGTCGAGAGTCGGCAGCGGCAGTTGCCGAGCGGCTCGGCATTCAGGTGCAGGCGGGATGGGGTCTTGGGAAGATTCAGATCGAAATCTTTGAGGAGACTGCGGAGTCACAGCTGTTGGAGCCCACCTTCATCACTGCCTATCCGACAGAGGTCTCGCCTCTGGCTCGTCGGAATGATGACGATCCCTTTGTTACCGTCCGGTTTGAATTTTTTGTTGGTGGTCGCGAGTTGGCGAACGGCTTCAGTGAGCTTAATGACGCAGAGGATCAGGCGGAGCGCTTTGCGGCGCAGGTGGCGGCGAAGGAAGCGGGCGATGATGAAGCGATGCATTTTGATCACGACTATATTCGGGCGTTGGAGTACGGTTTACCGCCAACGGCAGGGGAGGGGATCGGTATTGATCGTCTCGTCATGTTGCTGACCAACTCGCCTTCGATTCGGGACGTGATCCTTTTTCCGCATCTGCGACATGAATAATCGTCGAGTGCGCTGGTGTCTTTTGGTCGGCGGGTGCTATGCTCCCGCAAACTATAAAGGATCAATAGCGTGCCTAACTCGCCTTCGATTGGCATTCCGTTTTTATTGCTCGTACTGACGATTTTCTCCGGTTGCGCGACGCAAACGGGCGCTCAAAAGACCTCCCCCCAAACTGGCGAACCGGCTTTGCCATCGAATAGATCTGAAGGTGTCAGCATGTGCGACTGCCCCGCAGTCGTTCGCGAGGATGACTTCAATCTGGCGCTTCAGGCATTGGTGCGCGGCGAATTTGACGCGGCTCGGATGGCGCTTGCGCAACACGCGGCCGACGGTGATGCCCAGGCCCACGGCGAAGCAGAGGCTGGACGAGAGCTCACCGATATCCTGTCGCGATATATGGGTGACGTGGTGCCTGTCGATTCGATGGAGGGCACTGATCGTGCCGTTTTGATCAATCTTGTTTTAACGCTGATTGACAGACTCGAGGGGAATATTGCAACGCTGGGCGCGCGAAACGCTGAGCTGGCTGCAGATCTTGAAAAACGAGAGGAAGCGCTTAAGCGGCTACGGGAGCTGACGCTGGGGCAGCCGGAAGCGTAACGCGGAATACCGACCCCTGGTTAGGCTCGCTTTCTAGTGTGATGTCGCCACCCAGCATCGTGCAAAATTCTCTGACAATAGCTAAACCCAAGCCCGTACCCCCGTACTTCAAACCGGTATTGGACTCCGCCTGCATAAAGGCCTCGAAGACCCGGGCCTGTTGCGCTTGAGTCATTCCAATGCCCGTATCTGCCACGGCGACAATCAAGGTGTTCGCTGTCATTGAGGCAGATACAGTGATGTCGCCTTCTTTGGTGAATTTGCAGGCGTTGGAAAATAAATTGGTGACGATCTGTTGCAGCTTGCCACGGTCGCTGTTCATGTCCCGCATGCTGTTTTTATCAATATCGAGCACTAGGCGATTGTTGTTTTGTGACAACAGTGGCGATAGCGCGTCACAAATTTGCACCAAGAGCGCCGCCGGATTAAATACCTCGCGGGTGACTTGCATTTTCCCGGTCTCAATTTTGGAGAGATCTAGAATGTCGTTGATCAAGGTGAGGAGCTGTTTGCCCGAGAAGATAATGGTTGCCAGATCGTGATGGAACTGTTCGCGATCAATTTCAATCCCGTCACCCAATTCATCTTGAAGCATTTCAGAGTAGCCAATGATGGCATTCAGCGGCGTTCGCAACTCATGGCTCACATTGGCGAGGAACATGCTTTTCGCGGCGTTAGCAGAGTCGGCATCGGCACGCGCCGTGTTCATCTCCTCGATCGCGACCTGCAGTTTTGACGACATGTCATTAAACGTTCTCGCGAGGTCGCCGATCTCGCCTGCGTCGCGCTGTTCATCGATACGGTAGGTTAAATCACCTGATCCAAAACGTTCGACACCTTGCTTCATTCGCGTCAGTGAGGCATTGGTGCTTCGGATCATCGCGAAAACCAGTGCCAAGGTAATGGCGATGGAGCTGATGAAGCCAACGACCGTGATTTGATCCGTTAATGTAATAGTGCGATCAATCGCGTTAGCGCGTTGTACGGCGATGAAGCTTTGGCGTTGATCCAATTCTTGAAGGTGTTGCTGAGTGTTGTTGTAGGACAGTGCGGACTCAACGTCCTGCGCCGTGGCCTGATCGTTGTAGTTGTCGTAAAACTGTTGCCATTCACCCAGGAGTGCAGTGGTGCTGTCGTGGAGTCGCCGGTAGTAGGGCTCGAGCTCTTCTCCTCCGAATCCGCCTAATTGCCTGAGGCGCTCAGCAATGATCTCAATATCCGTGCGTGCCTGATCCAATGCAGTGGCGTCCAGCGGTTCTTCAGTTGTTCCTCTCAGCGTGGCTAAGACCAATATTTGCTGTCGCTGTTTCTGTAAATTTTGTTCGAGCTCCGCGGTCAATTGAGCTGTGGTGACAGCTTCTTGGTAGGCCAGTGAACTTTCATTTCGGGCGAAACTTCCCCAAAGGGACGTGCCGACATTGATGGCGAATAAGATCAGAATAGCGCCTGAGAAGAGATAGAGACGCCCGCGCAGGCTCAGGCGCGGCCGCAATTGACTGACTGCCTCAGCGGGTCGCATCGAGCTGCGCCGACAATTTTTTTAGTAAATCGGGGAAATCGACAGGCTTAGTCGCGTAGTCACAGCAACCGGCTTCAAGCGCGCGGTTGCGATCCTCCTCCATGGCGTGCGCTGTGAGTGCGATGACCGGTATATCGCAGATCGCGGCGTCTTGTTTTGCCTCCAAGCAAGCGGTCCAGCCGTCCTTTACGGGGAGGTTCATGTCCATCAGTACGACGCCGGGTCGCTCAGTTCTCATGGCTAAGAGGGCTGCTTCACCATCACCCGCGGTGACAACTCGATGACCGGCGCGTTGCAGCCGCCGTACCAGCATGTTGCGATTGACTTCGTTGTCCTCCACTAACAAAACAAGATGATCAGCCATGGCCTTCCCCTAGCCCCAGCACTGGGTAAGTAACGATTGCGTCGACAATGCCCTTGACCGAGAGATGGCGGGCCTCACCGAAAGAAAACGCGTTTTCCGGTAGCGCTTTTCTGGTGGCGGCTGAAATGAGGATTTCGTCTGGGTTGGTCTCGCCTTCTATCCGCGACGTCACGTTCATTGCGTGACCAACGCAGCCGTACTTTGCCCGCTGTTCCGAGCCGATATTGCCTGCAATGACCGACCCCGTATTCAGCGCAACCCGGTGCTGGAGTCTGGGGAGCCCCGCTGCCTCGTTTGCTTCATTGACGATAGAGATGGCGTCTCGCATTGCTAGGGCGCAACGTACGGCCCGCTCGGGATCATCGTCGTAGCGATTCGGCGCGCCGAATACAGCGAGGATGGCGTCGCCGAGGAACTCGTCGATGGTACCGCCATGATCGAAAATAATACCGGTCATGTGCTCGAAATAACGGTTCAGTAGCGATACCACCTGGGGCGGTGGTAGTCGTTCTGCCAAGCTAGTGAATCCGCAAATGTCAGACATCATGATGGTGACTTCGCGTAAATCCCCGCCAAGCTCCAAGCCCTCAGGCGCCTCGAGTAACTGCGCCACGATGTCGTCAGAAAGGTAGCGACCAAAAGTGTGACGAATAAAGCGCTCATTGCGCTCTAACTGATGTCGATATTCTTCCTCACGATCGTGCCAGCGTTTGCGCTCAATACCCGCAGAAATTCTTGCTTGCAGCAGAACGGGATTAAAAGGCTTGAGTAGGTAGTCATCTGCGCCTGCCTGAATGCAGGCAATAATCTGATCCATATCTTGGCGACCACTGATCATGATCACGGGAGTTGCACGCAGATCCTCATGTTCTTTCATCCGCTTCAGCACCTCAGAGCCACCGATGCCGGGCATCATGAGATCCAGCAACACCACGTCGACGCCTCGCGTCTCCAAAAGCTCTAGTGCTTCCTCGCCCGATACGGCGGAGATCACCGTGTGGCCAGCGCGGGACAAGAGGCGGCTGATCAGCTCACGGTTTTCGGGCATATCGTCGACCGCAAGAATCACGCCCGGGGCCTTGGAAACAGTCAGCACATGTGGATCACCCTCAGTGCTCGTGACCGTTTGTCTGCTCTCGACGGCTGATAACAGCGGGGGCAGTGAGGCTTGCAAGGTAGGGTGAAGTAACGCCAAATCCTCATAGAGCATCTCGCCATAGCCGCGGATAGCGCCGATCAAATTGAGCAGGTCGTGATTGACGTCGTGAGTAGGATTCGCCAGCAGGTCTTGCATTCTGATTAGCGCCTCGTTCAGCGCGCTGACATCGGCATCCATGGGAGGTTCGATTGTCACGGTGGCGCGGCCAACTGCAGCCATGAGCGGCTCTGCAGAGGAGAGAATGCGCGCTGCCCATTGATCCGGATGGTCGGTTTCTGACGACACGGAGATTTCCTTATTCTCGATGCACCCCAGTATACCGGCGAACGGTGAAGCCGCCGCCGGCGTCATGGAGGTATAGGCGATAATCCCTTGATGGGGTAGTATCGCACCAACTTGGGGAGATAATGGGGCACATGTTCAATGCTGGATCAAGTGGAAATATTTCACGGCTTGTCTGACGAGGAGCTAAAGGCCCTTGAAGGCAGTAGCACCACTCGGGCCTTTCCCAAGAACACCGTTGTCATCCATGAGAACGATCCAGCTGACTCACTTTTCGTCATAGAGTCTGGCAAGGTCAAAGTGTATTGCAGCGACAAAAACGGTAAAGAGTTCATCATGAACACCCTCGGTCCCGGGGATTACTTCGGTGAGCTCGCGCTGCTGGATGATTCCACCCGGTCGGCCTCTGTTCGTACCGTGGAAAAATCCGAGTTTCGCATCGTCATGAAGGAAGATTTTTCCGGCGTCTTGGAGGACCACCCGGGTATCACCAAGCAACTCATCAGCAACCTGGCGGGGCGTGTGCGAAAACTCACCGCTGACGTGAAGAGTCTGGCGTTGCAGGATGTCTACGGCCGAGTTGCCAACGTGTTGATGGATCTGGCCGAAGAGCGAGGTGATGGAACCCTGTTTATACCTGAGAAGCTAACTCAACAAGATATTGCGGACCGGGTTGGGGCCTCGCGGGAGATGGTGGCGCGGATCTTGAAGGATCTGACGATCGGAGAGTACATCCGGTTTGAGGGTCGTCACATTGTGATTAACACACGGTTACCGGCCAAGTATTGATCAATCCTCGAGGTGATCGGTCACCTCGGCTGTCAGCCTTCCGGATCTCAGCCGTACATTCAGAGCATCGCCCTTGCTTGCCTTCAATGCGTCTTTGAGAACCTTGCCCTGAGGATCCGTTACGATCGCATAGCCTCTCTCCAGCGTCTGCTCGGGTCCGAGCGAGGCTAATAATTTTGTTTTGTAGGCCAGCTCGGCTCGCGCGGTTTGTAGTTTTTGATTGATCTGCTGATTGAGCTGGTGATGCAACTGCTGACGCTGTTGTTTGCCCCGTAGCAATTGCCGTCGAGGGTGCTGAGCGCCCAATCTCGACGCGAGCTGTGCTCGCTGGCTCCGTTGGCTCGCGATATGGCGGGTCATCTCGCGGTGCAATGCGCCGGCAAGCCGTTTTAGCGATTGACGCTGCTGCCCCAGTGCATGCCCTGGATGGCGAATGCGCCGGTTAAGCGAGGCCAGTTGCTGTGACACAGCGGTAAGCTGGCGGGTGATCGACCGCGTCATACCTGTGGTCAGCATATCGAGTTGCTGGAAGCGTTCATTCTGGTCGGTTGAGACGAATTCTGCTGCCGCTGAGGGGGTGGCTGCCCGCGCGTCGGCAGCGAGGTCCGCAATGCTGAAGTCGACTTCATGGCCTACCGCCGAGACCGTTGGCACTTCCGACGCAAACAGGGCCCGCGCAACAACCTCTTCGTTGAATGCCCAGAGATCCTCAAGCGAGCCACCACCGCGACCCACGATCAACACGTCGAGAGGCATTACGCTGGTTTTTGTCAGTTGGTTAGCCTGAGCAATGGCCGACGCGATTTGCTCTGCTGCACCGTCGCCCTGCACGGCGACCGGGAAGACGTAGACTTTTATATGCGGACTTCGTCGCTCGAGCACAGTCAGAATATCCTGCAGTGCGGCACCGGTTGCGGAAGTCACCACCCCGACATGGGAGGCATCGTGGGGCACAGCCTGCTTGCTGTCTGCCGTGAAGAGTCCTTCCTCTGAGAGTCTTCTCTTCAGCTTTTCAAAAGCGACTTGCAGCGCACCGGCGCCAGCGGGTTCAAGGTGCTCGCAAATCAGCTGGAATTCGCCGCGGCCCTCGTAGAGCGAGACCTTGGCGCGAATACGCACGGAGTCGCCTTGTTGCGGACGAACTTTGACGCTCCCGTTGGCTCGCCGGAACATGGCACAGCGTACCTGAGCGTCGGCATCTTTAAGTGAGAAGTACCAGTGTCCGGAGCTGGCCGCCGTGAAATTGCCGATTTCGCCCTCTACCGTGACCCAGTCAAAGTGGCCCTCCAATAAGTATTTGGCTTCCCGGTTGAGCTCACTGACAGAGAGAGCGGTTTGCTGATATGTCTCGGATTGCACGTGGTTTGGCACTGTTCCCTAATGGTGTTGGGGGGCGCTGGCAGTGGCGCTGACATTGTGGAGATAGACCGCCCTCTGTATACTAGCGCGTTTGGGGAGACCTGATACGGCACAAGTTTGCCGGTCGGGCACGACGAGGCCAACATGCTCCGAATCGCACACGAAGGGCTTACTTTCGACGATGTGCTCCTCCTGCCAGGCTACTCCGAGGTCACCGCCAAGGACGTATCACTGGTGACGCGCTTGACGCGCAATATCCCACTGAATATTCCGCTCGTATCTGCCGCCATGGATACCGTTACCGAGGCGCGCCTTGCCATTGCTCTGGCGCAGGAAGGCGGCATCGGCATCATTCACAAGAATATGACGATCGCAGAGCAGGCTGAGGAAGTCAGGCGCGTTAAGAAGTTTGAGAGTGGTGTGGTGAAAGACCCCATCACGATCGAGAGTACCGCGAGCATTGCTGATTTGATTGATTTGACGAGAGCGAACGGTATCTCGGGCGTGCCCGTGATGGAATCGGGGAATCTGGTGGGCATCGTCACCCGCAGGGATATCCGGTTTGAAACCGATACCGCGCAACCTGTATCCGCCATCATGACCAAGAAGAAAAAGCTGGTAACGGTGAAGGAGGGCGCTCCCCTCGAAGAGGTCCAGCGGCTGTTGCACGAGCATCGCATCGAGAAGATTTTAGTGGTTGATGATGATTTTGGCTTGAAAGGTCTCATCACCGTCAAAGATTTCGATAAAGCCGAATCTTTTCCCCATGCCTGTAAGGACGGCTTCGGCCAGTTGCGCGTCGGCGCCTCGGTGGGCACAAGTCCGGATACCGACGAGCGTGTTGAGGCGTTGATCCGTGCAGGTGTCGATGTGTTGGTGGTTGATACGGCCCACGGGCACTCGCGGAACGTACTCGATCGCGTCTCGCTGATTAAAGCGAACTACCCGAATGTGGATGTCATTGGCGGTAATATCGCGACCGCCGACGCCGCCATTGCGCTGCGCGATGCCGGTGCTGATGCGGTCAAGGTGGGCATCGGCCCTGGCTCGATTTGCACGACCCGAGTCGTTACGGGCATTGGCGTGCCGCAAATATCGGCCATCGCCAACGTGACCGAGGCACTGAAAGACTCTGGTATCCCTGTGATCGCAGATGGGGGCATTCGCTTCTCGGGTGACCTAGCCAAAGCGCTGGCAGCGGGTGCCGATGCGGTAATGATGGGTAGTATGTTTGCCGGTACGGAGGAAGCACCCGGTGAGGTCGAGCTTTACCAAGGGCGAACTTACAAATCCTATCGAGGCATGGGCTCGATTGGCGCCATGGCGCAAAATCAGGGCTCATCCGATCGTTACTTTCAGGACTCGAGTCTCGGCGCTGAGAAGTTGGTGCCAGAGGGGATTGAGGGCAGGGTGCCGTACAAGGGCCCGGTGTCGGCCATCATCCACCAGCTGATGGGCGGTGTGCGCTCGGCCATGGGTTACGCGGGCTGCTCAACCATGGAAAAGATGCGCACTGAACCGCAGTTCGTGCGGGTGACGTCGGCGGGTATGTCGGAGTCACATGTGCACGACGTATCGATTACCAAGGAAGCGCCCAACTACCCGGTGCGGTAGGCATTCTCAGACTAGGTTTGGTTCTCTTCAGCGCGGAGCTTATAGCGTGACAGTGGATATTCATCGCGACCGGTTGCTGATTCTGGACTTTGGATCTCAGTACACCCAGTTGATTGCGCGTCGCATTCGCGAAGTTGGGGTCTACTGCGAAATCATGCCCTGGGATGTGGCAGATGAAGAGATCACCTCTTTCTCACCCAGCGGTGTGATTCTATCGGGCGGTCCCGAGTCCGTCACTGAGCCGGATTCACCTCGTGCGCCTGAATTGGTTTTTGGGCTGGACGTGCCGATTCTCGGTATTTGCTACGGCATGCAAACAATGGCAGCGCAACTCGGTGGCGCTGTGGAGGGCTCTGACACCTCAGAGTTTGGATACGCTCAAATTAGGCGCACCGCGAGTCAGGGATTATTTGCTGATCTCTGCGACGATACGGATAGCTCGGGCCAGCAACTTCTGGATGTTTGGATGAGTCACGGCGACAAGGTTTCGCAACTGCCGCCGGACTTCGAGCTGATTGCCGAGACTGATAGTTGCCCGATTGCGGGCATGGCGCACCGCGATAAACCTTGGTTTGGTATTCAGTTTCACCCAGAGGTCACCCATACGCTCAAAGGCGAGGAGATTTTCTGTCAGTTTGTCCTGTCCATCTGTGGCTGCGAAGCCTTGTGGACGCCCGCCAATATTGTTGACGATGCCATAGTGCGGGTACGGGAGCAGGTTGGGGATGACAATGTCTTGTTGGGCCTGTCAGGGGGTGTGGATTCGTCGGTTGTCGCCGCGCTGCTGCATCGAGCGATTGGTGATCAGTTGACCTGTGTTTTTGTCGATAACGGCCTCTTACGCCTTAAAGAAGGCGATCAGGTCATGGAGATGTTCGCTCAGAATATGGGCGTGAAAGTCATCCGTGCCGACGCCGAAGAGCGGTTTCTCTCCAGGCTCGCTGGAGTGGAAGATCCGGAAGCCAAGCGCAAGATCATTGGCAACACTTTCATCGACGTCTTCGATGAGGAAGCAGCGAAGATCGAAAACGTGAAGTGGCTGGCACAGGGGACCATTTATCCTGACGTGATCGAATCCGCCGGCGCCAAAACGGGCAAGGCCCACGTCATCAAATCCCACCACAACGTGGGTGGGTTGCCCGAGGACATGGCCCTGGAGCTCGTTGAACCGCTGAGAGAGCTCTTTAAAGACGAGGTGCGGCGGATTGGCCTCGAGCTAGGACTGCCGCGCGATATGGTGTTTCGACACCCTTTCCCGGGGCCCGGTCTGGGCGTAAGAATTCTCGGTGAGGTGAAAAAAGAATACGCCGACCTGTTAAGGCGCGCCGATGCCATTTTCATTGAAGAACTCCGCAATGCCGGCTGGTATGACCAAACCAGTCAGGCTTTCGCGGTTTTTCTACCAGTGAAGTCAGTGGGTGTGGTGGGGGATGGCCGTCGTTATGAATGGGTGATCGCGATTCGTGCGGTGCAGACGATCGATTTCATGACAGCGCGATGGGCGCACTTACCCTATGACCTGATGGAGACGGTATCCAACCGTATCATCAATGAGATCTCTGGGATTTCCCGTGTGACCTACGATATTTCCGGCAAACCGCCTGCCACGATTGAGTGGGAGTAAGTTCAGACTCTCTCACAGGAGCACCTAACCCCTAGGGCACGATGTGATTGGGCAAGGAGTTATAGATTGCCGGCGGATCCTCCAAAATAAGAACGAGCATGCAAATAATAAGAAGGGGTCTGCGTCTATGAATCTTAGATTACATTTGCGCGGGCGCTATGCCGGTAGCGCCCTGGCGCTACTTACGATGTTGTCTTTCGTTGCTTGCGATCCCGGTGATAGATCGGCAGATGCCGCTCGGAGTGCGGCGACCTCTCATGGGGAAATTCTCGGTGTTGCTTCGCCGTATGACGCTGACATCACCTTGTATCGCGGCGTGCCTTACGCGGCCCCACCGGTCGATGAACTCCGTTGGCAGCCACCACAACCGCCTTTTGCCTGGCACCAGCCTCGCATCGCCGATCGTTTTGCTGCCAGCTGTTATCAACAGCGGCATGTGTCGAATTTTGTTTGGCGGCGGGAGGACTTTGAGGTCTCCGAGGACTGTCTTTATCTCAACGTATGGACGCCGCTCGAGGGCGCTGACCTGCCTGTCATGGTCTGGTTTCACGGCGGTTCACATACCAGTGGACAAGGGCATTCTTTGATTTTCGATGGCACGTCACTGGCATCTCAGGGGGTGGTACTGGTGACGATTAATTACCGGCTCGGCCCTTTCGGTTTTTTAGCGCATCCCTGGTTGGCGGATGAATCCCCTCATGACAGTGCCGGCAATTACGGCCTTCTCGATAAAATCGCAGCGCTTAAGTGGGTCAAGGCGAACGCACGGGCCTTTGGGGGCAACCCCGATAACATCACGATCTTTGGACAGTCGGCAGGTTCACAAAGTGTTTGCACACTGATGACGTCGCCACTCGCGCAGGGGCTGTTTGAAAAAGCGATAGGGCAATCTGCGGGCTGCGCTCATCACTCTGCACTGAATCCGGGGTCGAACCCCGACCCCAAGGGTTACGCGCGTGGTGTGACACTTGTCACGGAAGTGGGTAGTAACAACCTTGCCGCGCTGCGGAGTGCCAGTGCGGAGGATGTGTTGGAGGCGGCGCTTTCCACCGGTTGGGAGAATGGCAGTCGCATTACTCTGGATGGCTGGGTCGTGCCAGGCTCGCCAGCGCAGGTCTTTGCAAGCGGTCGGCAGGCTCCGGTACCGCTATTGCTCGGTTACATGGCGGACGAAGGTGTTGAGCTCTTTCCAAAAAATCCGGGCCTTACCGAGGCGGCGCTTGCCGAATTTGCCCGCTCGATCGCGGGCGATAAAGGATCACAGCTTGTGGCGGCCTACGGCACACCTGGTGCAACTCCCGAGGCAATACAGTTTGCGATTACCACTGACTGGTTGATGGCATTTGGCATGCGTCGCTGGGCCGAATATCAGGCGAAGGTGGGTCAACCAACGTATTTTTACTACGTCGACCACGTGCCGCCGGCGTTCCACATCTATATGCCCGAGCAGCCCGACTTGCAATTGCCGGGAGGGCGGCGCAGCGGTGGCGCCTATCATTCAGGGGATTTGGCGCTGGTTTTTGGTACGACCGACAAGGTCGGCCTCGATTGGACTGAGGATGACCATCAGGTTTCCCGCCATATGGTCCGTTATTGGACTAATTTTGCCAAAACCGGCGATCCCAACGGCGAGGGTGTACCGATCTGGCCTGCGTTTGACAGCACGAATACAGCGACGCAGGTCATTGGGCCGGTACCGGTCAGTCAGCCCGGGGTCGACAAGGAGCGGCTCGATTTGATGGGGTTAATCTGGCCCATGCGGTGACTGGGGATTTAAGCGGGCGCGTGGGTGGCAATAACGCTATGGGCTGAAAGCCCTCTGAGCACTCAGTTTGAGTCATGTTAGCTACTGAGTAGCAGTGATGGCGCGTCCCTTGTGCTACCTTAAAACAAAAGCGGCTAGGATAGGTGAATGGATCTAGCATACGGGGCGGAGTACGACGACTTCCGAGAGGAAGTCAAAGCGTTTATTCGGGAGCATCAGCACCGGCAGCCGCAGCGTAGCGATGGACTGAGGAGCCAAGCACTCAAGCACTGGCAGACCCTGCTGATTGAACACGGATACCACAGCAGGACCATTCCCAGCGAATACGGGGGCTATGGTGCGGAACCCGACATCATAAAATCTCGCATTATCGCTGAAGAATTCAGCGTGGCTCGCGTGCATCGGGGTTTCAGTGGGCAGGGGATTTCCATGCTCACCCCCGTGCTGCTGGAAATGGGCACGGAGGAGCAGAAACAGGCGTTCATCGCACCCACCATTCATGCTGAAATGATCTGGTGCCAGGGTTATTCCGAGCCCGGCGCCGGGAGCGATCTGGCAAGCCTGACCACCAAAGCTGAATTGGATGGTGATGAGTGGGTTATCAACGGCCAGAAAATTTGGACCAGCACGGCGCATGATGCCGATTGGATGTTCTGTCTTGTCAGAACCGAGCCTGACGCCCCCAAGCACCTCGGTATTTCATTTCTATTGTTCCGAATGGATACGCCAGGCATCGAGATCCGGCCACTGATTGATATGACCGGAGATGCCAACTTCAATGAGGTGTTTTTTACCGACGTGCGCGTGCCTCAGCACCAGATCGTGGGTAAGCGAGGCCAAGGCTGGCAGGTCGCGAATGCGGTGCTCGGGCATGAGCGAGGTTCGCTGGCGACG
>Ga0213859_10000524_pt1 | contig 17632 bp, 9 predicted proteins | sample PICome_2_FD_160133 | JGI IMG/M metagenome (GOLD analysis project Ga0213859, IMG submission 160133) | Coastal seawater microbial communities near Pivers Island, North Carolina, United States - PICO304 | ecosystem: Environmental > Aquatic > Marine > Coastal | place: USA: North Carolina | collected... | reverse complement strand
GCCCAGCTGGAGAACGTCGTGGGTATCTGGCCCGGCTCGGACCCCAAGCTCAAGGACGAGCTGATCATCATCTCGGCGCACTACGACCACGTCGGCTACCGGGAGAACGGTGACATCTACAACGGCGCCGACGACAACGGCTCGGGGACCTGCGGGCTGCTCGCGATCGCCGAGGCGCTCAAGGAGTACGGACCGATGCGACGGTCGGTGATGCTGACCTGGGTGTCGGCGGAGGAGAAGGGGCTCCTGGGCTCGGAGGCCTGGACCAAGGACCCCTACCTCCCGGGCGGCCTGAAGCCGCTGTGCAACATCAACATCGACATGATCGGCCGGAACGCCCCGGACGAGTTCATGATCACGCCCACCAGCAAGCACGAGGCCTACAGCGCCCTGACCAAGGTGGCCGAGGCCAACATGAAGAAGGAGGGCTTCAAGAAGGTGCGCTCCGCGGACTCCTACTGGGAGCGCTCGGACCACGCCAACTTCGAGCGCAACCTGGACATCCCGGTGGCCTTCCTCTTCTGCGACGTCCACGAGGACTACCACAAGGCGACGGACACCCCGGACAAGATCGACTACGACAAGATCCGCCGCATCTGCCGCCTGGTGATGCGGATGCTCGAGGCGCTGCAGATCGACAAGCCGAAGTTCTGAGTGACGCTCGGTGCGCCGCGCGCGGCGCACCTCCGCAACAAACAGGCGGCCCGGGCTCCTCGTGGAGCCCGGGCCGCCTTGCGGTGATGGGGGGGTGCGGGTGACCCGTGGGGCGATCAGAAGGCCTCGTCGAAGGCGACGTCGCCCGTGACGGAGACTTGGTAGGCGCTGACGCGCCGCTCGAAGAAGTTCGAGAGCTCCTGGACGTCCTGCAGGTCCATGAAGCTGAAGGGGTTCTTGGACCCGAAGTAGGTGGGCATCCCCAGGTTCTGCAGTCGCTGGTCGGCGACGAACTCGAGGTACTGGCGCATGTCCGCCTGGGAGAGGCCGGCGACGCCGCCGGAGAGGAGGTCCTCGGCGAACTGCATCTCGCACTCCACCGCCTCCTTGAGCATCTCGATGACCTGGGCCTGGAGCTCGTCGTCGAAGAGCGTCGGGTCCTCCTTGCGGACCGTGTTGACGACCTCGAACGCGAAGGCCATGTGGCAGCTCTCGTCGCGGAAGACCCAGTTGGTCCCCGACGCGAGGCCGTTCAGCAGGCCCTTGCTCCGCAGGAAGTACACGTAGGCGAACGCTGCGAAGAAGAACAGCCCCTCGATGCAGCAGGCGAAGCACATGAGGTTCAGCAGGAACTTCCGCTTGTCCTCCCGGGTGTCGCAGGACTCCAGAGAGTCCACCGAGTCCATGTACTTGAAGCAGAACTCCGCCTTGCGCTGGATGGAGGGGATGTTCTGGATGGCCGCGAAGGCCTCCTCCCGCTCCTTGAGGTCCGGGATGTAGGTGTCCAGCAGCGTGAGGTAGAACTGCACGTGCAGGGCCTCCTCGTAGAGCTGGCGCGACAGGTACATCCGCGCCTCGGGGGCGTTGATGTGCTTGTACAGGCTCAGCACGAGGTTGTTCGACACGATGGAGTCACCGGTGGCGAAGAAGGCCACGAGGCGGTTCACCAGGTGCCGCTCCGCCGGGTCCAGCCGCTTCTGGAGGTCCACCGTGTCCGTGGAGAAGTCCACCTCCTCGACGGTCCAGGTGTTCTTGATGGCGTCCCGGTACATCTCGAAGAAGACGGGGTACTTCATCGGCCGGAGGGTGAGGTCGAAGCCGGGGTCGAGGATCATGGTCGGTTTCGTTGCGGTTGCAGAATGCGGTTGGATCGGAGCCGCGGGCGACGGGCGTCGCCCGCGGCGTAGGGCTCACTGACAGGCTTCGCAGGACTCGGGGTTCTCGAGCGAGCAGGCCACGGCGTCCGCGTCAGACACCGTCTGGGTGCTGTTGGACTGGGTCTGCCGGATGCGGGTCGCCGGACGCGAGCGGAGGTAGTAGGTGGTCTTCAGGCCCTGCTTCCATGCGTAGAGGTACATGGACGACAGCTTCCCGATGGTGGGAGAGGCCATGAAGAGGTTCAGGGACTGGCTCTGGTCGATGTAGGGGCCGCGCGCGGCGCCGAGGTCGACGAGGGCCTTCTGGGGGAGCTCCCACGCGGTGCGGTACAGCTCTTGGAGCTCCGTCGGGAGCGAGTCGATCCCCTGGATGGAGCCCTCGGCCTGCTTGATCTGCTGGCGCATGGACTCGTTCCAGAGGCCGCGCTCCTTCAGGTCGGCCACCAGGTAGTTGTTGATCTGCATGAAGTCCCCCGAGAGGGTCTCACGCTTGAAGAGGTTGGAGACCTGGGGCTCGATGCACTCGTAGCAGCCAGCGATGCTCGCGATGGTCGCGGTGGGCGCGATCGCGATGATGAGGCTGTTACGCAGGCCGGTCTTGGCGATCTGCGCCTTCACCTCGGCCCACTCCTCGGTGAGCGTCGGCGTCACGTCCCACAGGTCGAACTGGAGCTTGCCCTCCGCGGCCCAGGTGTCGTCGAACGCCTCGTGGGCGCCCATCTCCTCCGCGAGCCTCGCGGAGGTCCGGACGGCGTGCAGGTACACGTGCTCCTGGATCCGCGCCGTGAGCTCGAGGGCCTCGGGAGAGTCGAAGTTCAGGCGCATCTTGAACAGGACGTCCTGCAGTCCCATGCACCCGAGCCCGACCGGTCGCCAGCGGCTGTTGGAGGCGGAGGCCTCATCGGTGGGGTAGAAGTTGATGTCGATGACCCGGTCGAGGTACTTGACCGCGGTCTCGACGACCTCGCCGAGGGCCTTGAAGTCGAAGCTCGCCGCTCCCTTGTCGTCGGTCGCGACGAACTTGCCGAGGTTGACCGAGCCGAGGTTGCAGACCGCGGTCTCGTCCTTCGAGGTGATCTCGAGGATCTCGGTGCACAGGTTGGAGAGGTGGACGACGTTGCCGGCGACCTTGGCCTGGTTGCAGGTCCGGTTGCTGGTGTCCTTGAAGGTCATCCAGCCGTTCCCGGTCTGCGCCAGGGTGCGCATCATTCGGGAGTAGAGGTCGCGGGCCTTCACCTGGCGCTCGAACTCGCCCTTCTTCTCGGCGTCGAGGTAGATGCGCTCGAACTCCTCGCCGTGGGTGTCGCACAGGAGCGGGTGGCGCTTGGGGTCGAAGAGGGACCACATCTCGTCCGCCTCGACGCGGCGCATGAAGAGGTCGGACACCCAGTTCGCCAGGTTCAGGTTGTGGGTCCGGCGCGCCTCGTCACCCGTGTTGTCGCGCAGCTCGAGGAACTCCTCGATGTCCGCGTGCCAGGTCTCGAGGTACACGCACGCGGCGCCCTTGCGGCGGCCACCCTGGTTCACGGCGGCCACGGAGCTGTCGAGGGTCTTGAGCCACGGGACGATCCCGTTGCTCTCGCCGTTGGTGCCGCGGATCAGGGAGCCGCGGGAGCGCACCCGGTGGTACGCGACGCCGATGCCACCCGCGAACTTCGAGAGCCGCGCGATGTCCTGGTAGCGATCGTAGATGGACTCGAGGTCGTCCTGCGGCGAGTCGAGCAGGTAGCACGACGAGAGCTGCTGGTGGAGGGTCCCCGAGTTGAAGAGGGTGGGGGAGCTGGGGAGGTACCGCAGGGACGAGATGAGCCGGTAGAAGTCCCGGGCTTCGCTCGGGGACTTCGCGAGCCCGCAGGCGACGCGCATGAAGAAGTACTGCGGCGTCTCCAGCACGTGCCGGCTGCTCGGGTGCTTCAGCAGGTAGCGGTCGTAGACCGTCCGGAGCCCGAAGTACTCGAAGAGGTTGCCGCGCTCGACCTCGATGGTGTCGTTGAGCTTGCGGGCGTTGGCGGCGACGAACTCGGCGGTGCGGTCGTTGATGATCCCCAGCTCATGGCCGAGGCGGACCGACTGGCTGAAGGAGTAGATCTCCTGGTTCTGCACCTCCTTGTCGATGTAGGTGCCCAGAAGGCGCGCGGCGAGGCGGCTGTACGCGGGCTCCTCCGCGGTCAGGGACGCCGCCGTCTGGATCGAGAGCCGGTCCAGCTCCGACGTCGTCGCGCCGTCGTAGAGCCCGCTGATCGTCCGGGTGGCGATGCGCATGGGGTCCACGTCCGCGAGCCCCTCGGCGCAGCGGCTCACGGCCCGCACGATCTTGTTCAGGTCGACAGGCTCGAGCTTTCCGTCGCGCTTGCGGACCTGCATGCCCGGCGCTTCGGTGCCCGAGGCCGCGTTGGCCGGCGGGGCTCCGCTGCTGGCGGCGGCGTTGTCTTCGGGGAGGGCGACGGTGGCGGCGTTCGATTCGTCGGCGTGGGTGCGATCCATGCTTTCGAGCTGGGGGGAGAGGGTCTCAGGAAAGGCGGCGGGCGCTTGGGGGGAAGGCACTCCAGCGGGGCGGCGGGGCGGGGGCGCGGAGGGCAGGGGTCCCCCTCGGGAACCCGCCTCTGGACCGTGACCTGCCAGGTCGCTCTGCGGTCGGCTCAGCGCAGGGGAGCCGTTCGCAGGGCCGGAGAGATCGGACGCCGGTTCCCTCGGGATGGCGGCGTCGTCGAAGCTCGATCCGGCCGGGAGGTCGGGGCTAACTGGAGCCCCTTGACCTGCCCGCTGGCCCCGATCGGATCCGTACCCTCGCGGGGTGGATCGAGCAGGGCCGTCGGAACCCAGGTAGGGGGATCGCGCGACCTGCGAGGCTCCTTGGCCAGGCAGATCGGGTCGCGTGGAGCCCCCGTTGGGCTCGGTCGGGCTGGGGCTGGACATGAACCCCTCTTCGGTAGCCCCACCACAACATCTTGTGGTCTTTCTGGGGGAAGAGCGGATCGGTCGGCGCCATGGCCCCAGTATATGGGCCGCCTCAGGCTGGTGCACCCCAAATGTTGTGGTCCCGTGCACCTACGCAACTCGCCCTCCGATAGCGACTTGAGGAGCGTCCGCGGGGCAGCGTCGCAGGTCTGCCCCACGGATTCTGAAACGCCTCAATTCTGGACACGTCCTCCATGAACGTGCGGCGCGAGGAGCCGGATCACCTGCCGCCGAGGATGCGGTCGTACCGGTAGTAGGCCTCGAGGCACAGGGTCATGGTGGCGGTCGAGTAGACGCGGCCGCCCGGTTCGCCCCAGGGCCCGACGGGGTCCCACGAGCCCCTCGCGGCGCCGTCTTTCCGCTGGGAGTCGATCACCGCCGGCTCCATGGCCTTCCGCCACCGGCGCCAGTGGTCCCCGCCCATCTGGAACATGGCGTAGGTGCCGTAGTACCAGTGGTACATGTCGCAGCCGAAGCCCTCGGGGTCCCAGCGGGGGAGCGCGCCGAGAATCAGGTCCGCGTGCTGCCCCATGGCCGGTTCGCTGGCCGGGTCCTGACCGAGGAAGAAGCGGCACAGCAAGGCGACCGAGGTGAGCGCCTCTCCCTTCTCCACCGGGAACTGGTCGTTCACCCCGGGCACGCGCGAGCTCGCTGATCCGGTCTCCCGGTAGCCGACGCGGCCCGTGCCGGGGTCGGTCATCTCGTCGAACCACTCGATGGCCGCGGTGAAGGCCTCGCGGTCCACCCGCAGGCCCGCGTCGTCGGCGGACTTCATGGCGAGGATCATCCAGCCGGTGACGGACGTGTCGTTGGTGCCGTCCGGCGGGACGGCGTAGCCCCACACGCCGTAGGGGTTGCGCGCGCGGCTGATGTAGTTCATCGCGCGCTGGACCTTGGTCTTCAGCATGGTCGACCGATCCAGGTAGTACGTCTCGCACATGGCGAGGGTCGCGATGGCGTGGTCGTAGAGGAACGCGTGCCCGATCTCCTCCCCGAACAAGCCTGACTCGCGATCCTGCTCTCGGGTGAGCCACCGGATGCCGCGCCGGACGACCTCCTTGTGGACACCGCGCGTCATGGTGTGCCCGTTCCCGAGGAACGCCAGCAGCGCGAGCCCCGTGACCCCGATGTCGTGGTTCCCGTAGCCCGGTCCGTCGGTCCGGTCGCCAGCAGGGTCGTGCTTCATGAAGCCATCCGCGTCCCAGCTTCCGTCCGCGTCCTGATGCTGGGCGAGCCAGTCGAGCGCGAGCTTCACGCACGTCGAGCCGGGCTTGCCGCCCGGTCCGCCGGCGCCGGTCCCGAAGCGGCCAGCGCTCCCCGGAGGGCCTCCAGGGCCGATGCCGACGATCGCGCTGGGGTTGACGCTGTCGAAGGGGGTGACGCTGTCGAGCGTGGGGTCACCCTCCGGGGTCGTCGAGTTCTCCTCCGTGAACAGCTCGCTCTGCACCGGCTGGTCGATCTCGACCTCCGGGACGACCTCCGTGAGGGGCTCGGGTTCGATGGTCTCCACGGGTTCCTCGGGCTCGAGGATCTCCGGTTCCGGCACGTGGTCGAGTCCGACGTTGACGACCTGCTCTTCCGGCTGCTCGAAGATCGACCAGGGGATGGCGGCGAGGATGAGGAACGCCACGAGGTGCAGCGCTCCGGAGATCGCGAACCACGGGGCTCGCTCCATCCAGTGGTAGAGCGCGTCGCTGAACGACTCGGGCTCCAGGGAGGGACTCTGGCGTTCGATGGTCGGGCTGGTCTCGGTCTTCATCTCGATCTCCTCGCCGCTCGGGCGATCACGTGGTCGCCACCGGGAACGGAGGTCGGGGGGGCCGGTTCACGGCCAAAAGAAGGTCGTGTTTGGCTGAACCAGCGTGGGGGAGGAGCCGGCGTAGCCCGCGGCGGACAGCTCCAATGCAGAACGCCCGCGCGGTCCGAAGACCGCGCGGGCGCTCAAGCTCGCCGGGCGATGCGCCTTGGATCAGCGAGCGCCGAGGACGCGCGCGTAGCGGTAGTACGCCTCGAGGCAGAGCACCATGGTCGCCGTGGAGTACACGCGGCCGCCGGCGTAGCCCCAGGGGCCGTTCGGGTCCCAGGACCCCTTGGCGGAACCGTCCTTGCGCTGGGAGCGGAGGACCGCCGTCTCGAGCGACTTCTTCCAGGCCTTCCAGTACTTGCCGCCCATCTGGAACATCGCGTACGAGCCGTAGTACCAGTAGTACATGTCGTTCGTGAAGCCGTCCTTGCCGTCCCACTCGGGGAGGTCGCGGAGCAGGAGCTCGGCGTGGTCCTTCATGACCGGGTTGTCGTCCGGGTTCTGGCCCAGGAAGAACCGGCAGAGCAGGGCCACGGCGGTGAGCGCCTCGCCGTTCTCGGCGGGGTACTGGTCGTTCATGCCCGTCACGCGGGAGCTCGGGCTACCGGGGCCGGCGTCCGCCGTGTACCCCACCCGGCCCGTGCCCGGATCGGTCATCTCGTCGAACCAGTTGATCGCGTCGTTGTAGGCCGCCTTGTCGATCTTGAGCTTGCCCTCTTCGGCCGACTTCATGGCGAAGACCATCCAGCCAGTCACCGAGGTGTCGTTGTCGCCGTTGGGCGGGACGTCGTAGCGCCACACGCCGTAGGGGTTCCGGGCGCGGCTGATGAAGGTCATGGCCTTCTGAGCCTTGGTCTTCAGCAGCGTCGACTTGTCCAGGTAGAAGGTCTCGCACATGGCGAGGGTCGCGATGGAGTGGTCGTAGAGGTAGTGCTTGCCGACCCCGTCGCCGAACAGGCCGCTCTCGCGGTCCTGCTCCTGCACGAGCCACTTGATGCCGCTCTTGACCACGTCCTTGTACGTGCCGCGGGTCATGGTGTGGCCGTCCCCGAGGAACGCCAGGAGCGCGAGCCCGGTGGCGCCGATGTCGTGGATGGCGTCACCGCCGCCGTCGCACTTGTCCCCCGCGGGGTCGTGCTTCATGAACTCGGCGCAGTCCCACTTGCCGTCCTTGTCCTGGTGCTTCTTGAGCCACTCGAGGCCGTCCTTGATGGCCTGCTCGGTGCCCTTGCCGCCGCCAGCACGCAGGTTGCGCTTGCCGCCGAACCGGCCGCCGTACTTGCCACCGGCGCCCCCGCCGATGCCGAGCAGCGAGTTGCTGTTGTTCTTGTCGAAGGGGGAGTCCGAGTCCATCGTCGGGTCGCCCTCGGACTGCTCGAACTCCTCGTTCGTGTCCGTCTCGTTGTGGTCGGAGACCTCGAAGTCCTCGATGATGGGCTCCTCTTCGGTCTCCTCCTCGATCTCCTCCTCGGGCTCCTCCGGCTCCTCGATCTCGGGCTCGGGGGCCTGCTCGATCGAGGCCTGGACGTTCTGGTCCTTGGACTGCTCGAAGATGCTCCACGGGATGTTCGCCACGATCAGGAACGCCACCAGGTGCAGGATGCCGGAGATCGCGAGCCACGGCCCCTTCTGCATCCACTCGTAGAGCGTGTCCTGGAACGTCTCCTCCTCCTCCCAGGGCTTGGGCATGGAGGATTCGATCTGGATGTCCTTGTAGTCGTTGCTCATGGCGTTGACGTCGCCGATGCGGGCCGTGGGGCCAGCGGGGCTTCCGGGGAGAGACCACCCGCTCGGGGTGGGGGTGGTCATCGGGGGGCCGGTGACCGGTGAATGTGGGTTGCTGGGGGCACGGGGAGGCCGAGCCCGCCCGTCGGGTGCCCAACGCAGGGCGCCGGACGGGGTTCAGAGGTTATCCAGCGATTCTCCTCTCGGCTACCGCTGGACGGCCCGGAAGCCAGCAGGAGGCTGGATCTCGGCCCGCTCCCGCGCGCTCAGCGTGCCACGGGGCCCCGGATCAGCCGGAGCCGGAGGTCGTTGGGCGCGACCCGGCTCGTGCGGGCCAGCTCGCTGATGCCTCGGTCCACCCGGACCGTTTGGAACTCCTCCGAGATGGCCTCCCGGAGGCTCTTCTGGAGCTCGAGACCCTCGAAGGGGCGCGCCTCGGTGGCCTCCGTGCGGCCCTCGAAGCGATACAGCACGACGAACTGGGTCACGCCGCCCGAGACGACGGGGAGGACGGGCGACAGGTCCCCTGGGGCGGCGGAGTCCAGAAAGTCGCCCGCGTTCCACTCCGGATGGCTCCTGGAGAGGATGGCGGCGGCCTGCTCACCCGGGAGGGAGATCAGGCTGGCGGCCCCCTTCAGGTCCTCGGGGGCGTACTCCTGCACCACCTCATCGAAGGTGATGGTGCCGGCCAGGAGGTAGTCGCGGGAGGCGTCGGCGAGGTCGAGGGCCCGCTGCGGGCTCCCCTCCTTCTGGCTGCTGATCACCAGGCGCTTCAGGGAGACGGTGGCTGCCTGACGCCCGATCAGCTCTCCCCCGAGCGGGGAGGGGGAGGAGAGGAGCGCCCGATAGCGGCGATACATGCCCGCTGGCCGAACATAGGAGTCCACGTACACCCGTCCGGTGGGCCCTGCGGAGCGGCCGGTGACGGCGTCGGTCCAGAGCTGGGCGTAGAGCCTGTTGCGCAGGAGGTCCCGGAAGGAACTCGCGTCCAACCCGAGCCCCTGGATCCACTCGGCGAACCTGACGGGGCCACCGCGGCCTTCGATCTGCCCCTGGAACTCGCCCTCGAGGGCCCTTTGGATGAGCTCGGGGTCGTAACCCTGGGTCTTCCCCCCCTGGATCTTGAGCTCCTCGATGGCCCGCTGGACCGCTGCGGCGAACAGGCGCTCCTGGGCCAGAGCCATCGGGCTCGTGTCCGGCGGCAGGGAGTCGACGGGATCCTCGAACCTCGATTCCCGCTGGAACCGGCTCAGGTCCTCCAGGGGCAGGAGCTCCTCGACGGCGATGCCGACGTAGTGGTCGGTGTAGCGCGCTGCGAGCTCCTGCTCCAGCGGGGTGAGCGGGACCCAGTCGTCCTCGGCCTGCGTCGGCGTCGAGGGGCCGCCCGGAGCTCCAACCTGGAGCGGTGAGCCGGAGGCGGCGCCGCCGGCGAAGACCGCCAGGGCGGCCGCCACGAGGACCAGGGGGAGGGAGCGGAGGGCGCGCATGCTGGGATCTTGTGCGCCGCGACGGGCCAGATCAACCGGCGGACGACTGAACGAGCTTCTCCAGCCAGCGGACCGCCTTCTCGGGGCGCTCGGCGAGGTGCCCCGGCAGGACCAGGTGGGCCACCCCGGGCTTGATCCGCCGGACGTCCAGCTGGCGTCCCCCGGGCCGCTGGCCAGCGAAGAGGTGCTCGAAGGCCACCGCGTCGGAGTACTGGATGACGTATCGGTCGCCGTGCCAGGCGAGGTGCTTGACGCGAGCGTGGTCGAGGGGGAGCTTGAGCTCGAAGAGCCTCAGCAGCTCCTTGGCCTCCGCGGGGGGCCGCCCGTACCGGTCCCGGAGGCCCTGGAAGGACTGCTCCAGGATCTCCGCGTCCGGGCTCTGGGAGAGCGCCCGGAGGGCGTCGAGGCGCTCGTCCGCCTTCTCGATCCAGGTCTCCGGCAGGAACGCGCGCAGGCCCACCTCGAGCTCGCAGCCCGCCTCGGTCTCCTCGAAGCGCGGCCGCTCGCGGTCGCTCGTCTCCCCGGCGGCGAGCCGCTCGACCGTCAGCTTGAGGAGCCGGCAGTACATGTCGTATCCCACCGCGGCGATGTGCCCGGACTGCTGGGGGCCGAGGATGTTGCCCGCGCCCCGGAGCTCGAGGTCCTTGACCGAGATCCCGAACCCGGCGCCCAGGTGGTTCATCTCCTCCAGGGCCTTGAGGCGCTCGCGGGCGTGCTGCTTGAGAGGCTTGTGCTTCTCCACCAGCAGGTGGCAGTGAGCCTTGACCGAGCCCCGGCCCACGCGACCCCGAAGCTGGTGCAGCTCGGAGAGCCCGAAGTGGTCCGCGTCGTCGATGAAGATCGTGTTCGCCGTGGGGACGTCCACCCCGTTCTCGATGATCGTGGTCGCCACGAGGACGTCGACCTCCCCCTCACGGAAGGCGGTCATGACGTCGCGGAGCTCGGCGGCCGCCATCTGGCCATGGCCAATGGCGTAGCGGGCCTCGGGCACGATGTCCCGCAGGTGAGCGCACACCGCCTCGATGGACGTCACCCGGTTGTGGAGGAAGAAGATCTGTCCGCCGCGATTGAGTTCCCTGCGGATGGCGGCCTGGATCTCGCCGTCGTCCTCCCGGTAGCCGAGGACCGTCTCGACCTCCTGCCGGCCGGGGGGAGGCACGTTCAGGGCGGAGATATCTCGCACGCCCGAGAGGGACATGTGCAGCGTGCGTGGGATGGGCGTCGCCGTGAGCGTCAGCATGTCCACGTTCGCGCGGAGCTTCTTGAAGTGCTCCTTGTGGGTCACCCCGAAGCGCTGCTCCTCGTCGATGATGACCATGCCGAGGCGCTTGAACTTGACGTCCTTCGAGAGGATGCGGTGCGTGCCGATGACCACGTCCACGTGCCCGAGCGGGAGGCCCTCCAGGGTCTCCTTGCGCTCCGCGGCGGAGGTGTAGCGGGAGAGGCCGCGCACGGTGATGGGGAAGTCCGCCATGCGCGAGCGGAAGGTCGCGAGGTGCTGCTCCGCCAGGATGGTGGTCGGGACGAGCACGGCGACCTGCCCGCCGCCGTTCACGACCCGGAACGCGGCGCGCACTGCCATCTCGGTCTTGCCGAAGCCCACGTCCCCGCACAGGAGCCGGTCCATCGGCCGCTCGGACGCGATGTCGCGGGCCATCTCCGAGGTGACCTCCGCCTGGTCCTCGGTGTCGTCCCAGGGGAACTCGTCCAGGAACTGCTGCACCAGCTCGGGGTCTCCCTCCCAGGGGTCGCGCTTGCGGAGCTGGCGCTTGGCCTGCACCTCGATCAGCTCCGAGGCGAGGTCGAACAGCCCCTGCTCGACCTTCTCCTTGCGCTTGCGGAAGCTCTGCCCGCCGATCTTGTCGAGGGTGAGGCCCGAGCCGCCCGCGCCGATGTACCGCTGGACCATGTCGATCCGGCTCGCGGGCACGTAAAGGGCGACGTCGCCCCCGAAGACGAGGTGCAGGTGCTCCTCCTCTCCTGTCCCGCGCTTCATGCGCTTCAGGCCCTGGTAGCGGGCGAGCCCGTGGACCGCGTGGACCACGAGGTCCCCCGGCCGGAGCTCGAAGAAGCTCTGCAGGGCCTTCACCTTGTGCTGGTGGGCGCGGGCGCTGACGCGCTTGCGGGCGCCAAGGGTGCCCTTGAGCTCGTGGCTGCCGATGATGAGCAGGTTCCAGGGCGGGGCCCGGAAGCCGCGGGAGACGTACCCGACCACGAGGTCGAGCCCGCTGGCGCCGGCCTTGTCGAACTGAGCGCGGACGCGGTCGCGCTCGGCCTCGGTCAGGCACGTCACGATGATCCGCGTGCCCTCGGCGGCGAGGCGGGCGAGCTCGGGGGCGGAGGCGGAGACCCCGGAGCTGAGCCCCTGCACCGAGCGGGGGGCGAGGGACGCGTCGTCCCCGGGCAGGCTCTGGATCTCCAGCACCGGCCGCTCCGAGAGGGTCGCGGCGAGGCCCATGAGGGCGCGCTCGTGCTGGGCCGACTGGACCTTCAGCGAGTTACCCCGCTCGTCGATGCGCAGGGGCTCCACGCGGACGCACAGGGCGCCGGGATCGAGGAGCTCGAGCAAGGAGATCCCGTCGCCGTCCTCCACGCCGCCCGCGTCCGACGCGAGGCACACCTCGAGCTCGTCATGGGTCGACACGGAGCGCTGCTCGGCGGGGTCGAATCGGCGCAGGGACTCGACCTCCTCCTCGAACATCTCGATCCGGATCGGCTCGTCCGAGGCGAAGGGGAAGAGATCGAGGATGTCGCCACGCAGGCTGACCTGCCCGGCCTCCTCCACGAGCGGCTCCCGGGTGTACCCCGCCTTGACGAGGCGCTCCAGGAGGGCGCGGACGTCGAGGACGTCGCCGGCCCTCAGGCGGACGAACTCCGCCTCGAGGTCGCGCATCCGTGGGATCGGCTGGAGGAGGGCCTGGACCGAGGCGGCGATCGCCCTGGGGCGGGTCTCGGGTGGGCCGGCCAGGGACTGGGCCAGCTGCAGGCGGGCCCGGATCGAGGCGGCGTCCGCACCGCCACGCCTCGCGCCGGCGTCCCGCGAGGGGAACTGGGTGGAGGGGACCCCGAAGGCCGCGAGGTCCAGGGTGAAGGCCTCGGCCTCGCCGTCGGTGGAGGTCACCGCGAGGATGGGGCGGTCCAGCTCCGCGGCGATCTGGGCGGTGACGAGCCCCTGGGCACCGCCCCAGATGTTCCCGACCGACACGGAGCCCTTGCGCTTGAGGGCGCGAAGGATCCTCGCGAGATCCGCGGGGGGGAAGGGCACCTCGTCCGGCCGAACGAGCACGACCCCGGCGCCGGAGACGCCTTCACCGGCGTGCCCCTCCTTGTCGGAGGTGTCGAGGAGGCTCATCCTCGCGTCGGACTCGGTCATGGGGAGGGGAGAGGGGCAGCCTGGGGTCAGGGGTGGGCGTCGAGGCCCATGTCCAGGAGGGCCTCGAAGGCAGCCCAGTGCTCGGCCTCCTTGACGGTGCGACCCCAGGCGCTGGGGAACCGTTCGCCGCCCGCCGCCGCAGCGACGAGGAAAGCTCGCGCATTGTCGTCGCCCCGCTGCTGCAGCAGCTCATAGCTCGGCGGCGCGCCGAACCGCTGCTGGCACACCTCCTGGAAGCGCTGCTTGGGCTTCGGGCGCCCGCGGCGCTGGCGGGCTGCACCGAGCTCGGGGCCCAGCGTCTCGAGGACGAAGTTCCGCGCGGCCTCCAGGCCAGCGTCGAGGTAGATGGCCCCGACCACGGCCTCGTAGAGGTTCGCGAGGATCGAGCGGGAGAGCGCTCGCCGGTCGAGGCCGCGACCCAGGCGGGCGTGCTCTGGGAGGCCCATGCGGTGGGCCGCGCCGGCGAGCGCCTGGCGCGAGACCACCTGGGCCTTCATCTCCGTGAGGGCGCCCTCGGGGTGCCCTTCCCGGTCGCCGAACAGGGCCTCGGCGATGATGAGATCGAGGACCGTGTCCCCGAGGAACTCCAGGCGCTCATTGTCCTTGCGGCCCCCCGCGTCGGCCTTGCCCGACGAGGAGTGCGTCAGCGCGAGCAGCCCGAGGTCGGGGTCCTCGAAGCGATGGAAGGGGTCGAGAGGGGTGGACAAGGGAGGCAGGGGCGCGGGGCGGAGTCTACCCCCGCGGGTGGTCACGCGGCGGGGCCGTGTCCGACTCCTGTCCACCCGACCAGAACCCGCGCGGCCGGGGGGATCTGGGACCAGAGACGGGAACAGGCGCGAATGCCCGGCGCGGGCCTGAGTATCTTCCCCGCAATGCAGGTGGATCCCACACAGCGCGGGGCGTCGGAGGCAGGTGCCGCCGGAAACGCCATCGAGGTCAGAGGGCTCGAGAAGGCCTTCGGGGACGTCGAGGCGGGCCGGGGGCTCGACCTCGTGGTCCGTCCCGGCGAATCCCTGGGCCTGCTCGGCCCGAACGGCGCAGGGAAGACAACGACCCTCCGGATCCTCTCCACGCTCCTGAAGGCGGACGCGGGCCGGGTGTCGGTCCTGGGGTTGGATCCCGCCCAGGACGGCGCGGCCCTGCGCGAGCGGATCGGCGTCGTCCCCCAGGACATCGCCCTCTATCAGGGGCTGCGGGCCGAGGAGAACCTGGCGTTCTTCGGTGAGCTGTCGGGTCTGCGTGGAGCCCGGCTCAGGGAGAGGGTCGAGTGGGGCCTGGAGGCCGCCGGGCTCACCGAGCGGCGGCGGTCCCTGGTCTCGGAGTTCTCCGGAGGCATGAAGCGTCGCCTCAACCTCGTGGCGGCGCTCCTGCACGAGCCTGAGCTCGTCTTCCTCGACGAGCCCACCGCCGGCGTGGACCCCCAGTCGCGCAACCACCTCTTCGAGCAGGTCGAGGCGATCCACCGCGGGGGCACCACCCTGGTCTACACCACCCACGCCATGGGGGAGGTGGAGCGACTCTGCGACCGGATCATGATCATGGACAGGGGCCGGTGCCTGGCCGAGGGGTCCCTCGAGGTCCTCCGCGACCTGGAGGAGGTCCGCGCCGGGCTCGGCAGCGGCTTGCAGCTCACATCGGAGGCTGACCTCGAGGGGGCCGCGGCCCTCCTTCGGGAGCACGGCTTCGACGCCGAGGTCCGCGGCGCCTCGGCTGACCTCGAGACCATCTTCCTCGCCCTGACGGGCCGCGCCCTGCGCGACGAGAGCCAGGAGATCCCCTCATGATCCAGACCGCGCTCACGCTCCTGCGGAAGGACCTGCGCCTGTTCGTCCGCGACCGGACCGCCCTCTTCTTTCTCCTCGTCCTCCCGATCGGCCTCGGCGCGGTGATGGGGACCGCGATGGGGGGCGGGATGATGGGCGGCGGCTCGAAGTCCCGGAAGATCGCCATCGCGATCGAGGACCTGGACCGGACGCCACAGAGCCAGGACCTCGTGGAAGCGGTACGCGGCGTCTCGGCGCTGCGGGTCGAGGTGATGAGCGACGTCCGTCGGCTGGTGGCCGACGGTGATCGAGCCGGAGGCCTCGTGATCCCCGAGGGATACGGTGCCGCCCTCGCGGCGGGCGACGCCCCGCCGGACCTCGTGCTCTACCGCGACCCAGCCAAGCAGATCGCGAGCCAGGTCATGGTGTTCCAGCTCTCGCCGGTGCTGTTCCAGCAGACCGCGGAGGGGCTCGGCTCGCGGATGATGGGCCGCGTCACCGACCTCATGGACCTGCCCGAGGCGAGCCGCGGCGCGGTCACCCGGGAGCTGGTGGGCTCCTATCTGCGGGTCGAGGACATCATGGAAGGGGTCGAGGCGGCTGCCGCGGAAGCGGCGGACACGTCGGCCCCGGTGGCGCCCCCCGTCGAAGACGCGGGCGAGAGCGAAGAGGAGGGGACCGACATCATGGAGGCCCTCCCGGGGCTCATGGGGCTCCAGATCGAGGACCTCTCACCGCCCCGCGCGGACGGCCTCCCGCGCAGCGCCGGGGCGTCCCATGCGTTCTCCGCCATGGCCGTGATGATGCTGCTGTTCAACCTGGTGGCCTTCGCCGGCACGCTCCTCGAGGAGCGGGCGGAGGGGACGCTCGACCGCCTGCGGCTGACGCCCCAGGCGGGACGGGCGGTGCTGCTCGGGAAGGTGATGGTGACCATGCTCCTCGCCATCGTGCAGCTCGTGCTCCTCTTCGCCTTCGGCGCGCTCGCGTTCAAGGTCCCTGTGTTGGAGCACCTGCCGGCCCTGGCCGCGGCGAGCCTCATCTGGGCGTTCGCCGCCAGCGCCCTCGGGCTCCTCTTCGCCACGGCGTGCAGGACCCGCAAGCAGATGGAGGGGCTCTCGACGCTCGTGATCCTGGTCATGAGCGCGGTGGGCGGCGCCTGGTTCCCCAGGGAGATCCTCCCGGAGTGGTTCCAGACCGCCGGGCTGGTGACGCCTGTGGCGTGGGCCATGGACGCGTTCCACGGCATCCTCTGGTACGGCAAGGGCGTCCTCAGCACCCCGGACCTGGGGGGCGTGATGGTCCCGCTGCTGGTCCTTGGGGGCGGGGGAGCCGTGATGCTCGCGGTGGCCTTCAGGCTCTATCAGCGCAGCTTCGATTCCGCCTGAGCGGACACCAGCGGCGCGAGCCCGGAGATGTCCGCCCCGCCGGGCTGCTGGAACACGCGCAGGTCGAACTGCCCGAGGACCGCGAGCAGGTGGTCGAAGATGTCGCCCATGATGCCCTCGTACTGGACCCAGCGCTGCTCGCCGCTGAAGACGTAGATCTCGATGGGGATGCCCTCGGACGCGGGGGCGAGCTGGCGGACCAGGAACGTCATGTCCTCGCGGATCGGCTCCAGCCCGTGCAGGTAGGCCTCGACGTAGGCGCGGAACGTCCCGAGGTTGGTCAGCCGGCGCCCGTTGATGGGGCTGCTGCCGTCGACGTTGTTCTCCTCGTTCCAGCGGGCCACCTCCTCGCTCCTGGACTCGAGGTAGGGACGCAGGGCCTGAACATCGCGCAGGCGCTCGAGGTCAGCCTCCTCGAGGAAGCGCACGCTGTTCATGTCGAGGTTGAGGGACCGCTTGATCCTCCGGCCCCCCGACTCGGTCATCCCGCGCCAGTTCTTGAAGCTGTCGCTCATGAAGGTGTGGGTCGGGATGGTGGTGATCGTCTTGTCCCAGTTCTGCACCTTGACCGTGTGCAGGCCGATCTCGGTCACGTCCCCGTCCGCGCCGTACTTGGGCATCTCGACCCAGTCGCCCACCCGCAGCATCTGGTTGGCCTCGATCTGGATGCTGGCGATGAAGCCGAGGATCGTGTCCCGGAACACCAGGAGGAGGACGGCGGTCATGGCGCCGAGTCCCGCGAGGAGCGCCGTCGGGCTCTTCTGCATCAGGACCGCGACCGAGAGGATCCCCGCGCTGACCCAGACGAGGATCTGGACCACCTGGGCGTAGCTCCGCACCGGCTTGGTGCGTGTGGAATCCCGCTGGAGGCCGATGATGACCAGCGCATCGAGCAGCGCGTGGAGGGTCCGAGCGCCCGCGAGGACCATCCAAACGTTCGCGACCCGGCGGAGGTAGTCCTGGTACAGCTCCTCACCCGGGTCGTCGAGCAGGACCCTGGCGGCCAGGTAGACCACGAGGGCGGGGGCGAGGTGGCTGAGGCGCTCGAAGACCTTGTGTTGGACCAGCACGTCGTCCCAGCGCGTCTTGGTGCGTGAGACCACCGCGTGCATGCCGCGGACGATGACCCGACGCGCCACGAAGTTGGCGATCACCGCCAGCAGGAGCACGCCGACCCAGCCAGCGACCAGCCGTTCCATCGGCGTCTCGAGGCGGTCCATGAGCGCTTCGATGGGGGCCCAGAGGGAGGAGTCGGCCCGGTCGAGGGGCAGCAGCGCGGCGGCGAGCGTGGAGAGAAGCATGCGAGCGGTGGGCCGCGGGTTCCCG
>Ga0213859_10000523_pt1 | contig 17641 bp, 34 predicted proteins | sample PICome_2_FD_160133 | JGI IMG/M metagenome (GOLD analysis project Ga0213859, IMG submission 160133) | Coastal seawater microbial communities near Pivers Island, North Carolina, United States - PICO304 | ecosystem: Environmental > Aquatic > Marine > Coastal | place: USA: North Carolina... | reverse complement strand
CTGATAACATGGAATAATAGTAAGTTATGAATATAGATAATATAAAAAACAGTTCAGAGTATATCTTAAATTCTTTGAACACTTATAAGTTAGAAGATATCTCTGATGGTATGTTAAAAACTTATCTAATTCATGCAACAGGTATTGCAAACGAAATAGCAAAAGAACTTAATAATAGACAATACAAATAAGTTATGGCAAATGAAATGAGAACTTATGTTACCGTACACTCTGATAGTGAGAAGGTAGCAACAAGATTACAAGAAATCTTCAAGTATGATGATAGTGGAAAACAATATGAAGCTACCGCTCTTGATGTAATCAACAATCTTGAAGGAACTAACTTTACTTATTCCAATGAAACCACAAAAGAAGATTGGAGTAAAGAAGTAGATTTTCCATCAAACGAATTGTGGGATTCTATTATTGGACCAAAGTGGATGTATGTAGAATATGACCATGGGGATTTACCAGAGTATTGTAATGTTGTATTAAGAAGTGCTTGGTCTGTACCAACATCGTTCTTAGAAAGATTAAGAGATGAACTTCAAAAGATTGATGAGAATTGTTATATCACAGGAACTTACGAAGATGAATCATATGACCCAAGTGGTGCATTTGTTTATGGTAAGTTTGAGTATGATGATATTGAAGATTACGATGAAGAGTATGATGAAGATGAATCATATGAAGATGATTTCTACAATGAAAAGTGGCAAGAATCGTTAGTAGAATTAGAAAAAGATTTAGAAAAAGCATATATTGAATATTTAAAGGATAGAGAAGAAAATCCTCAAGATTACGAATGAAAAAATTAATTTATAAAATAACAGAAGAAAAAGAACAATCTCAATCTATTTATCATATTGAGTTTATTACTGATAGAACACCAGAGTGGACGGAAGAACAATACTTGAGAAATAGAAGTAATACTATAATGGAATTGGTAAGTGATGAAGAAACAGAAGAACAAGCAGCAGTATCAAGAGAAGTTGAGTTGGGATGATATGACCTATGGTGAGGCATCTCATCACATAGGAAAGAAAACTACTGAGAAAGTTCATAAATCAAAAAAAGATTATTCTCGTAAGGGAAAACATAAAAAAGATTGGACAAACTACGAAAATGAATAAAAGAGAATTACTTGTTTTAGGATTTGTTATTATGGCGGTGTTGGTAAGGTTATTACCTCATCCACCAAACTTTACACCAATTACTGCACTTGCTTTATTTGGTGGAACAACATTTAGAAACAAGTGGTTAGGATTATCTTTACCATTAATAGCAATGGGTATTTCTGATATGTTTTTAGGATTCTATTCTATTTCATATTGGGTATATGGTTCGTTTTTTTTAATTAGTATCTTGGGAACTTATTGGAAAAGAATACAAGTAAAGAATGTATTTATTTCATCATTAATATTCTTTATCATTACCAATTTTGGTGTATGGTTGATGGGTTATCCAAAAACAATCGAAGGTTTTGTATTATGTTACACACTTGCAATACCTTTCTTTATAAACTCCTTATTAGGAGATTTCTTTTTCAGTTATCTATTGAAGTGGTCATTTAGATATTCTGAAAAGAAAATTTTGCTCGGTTCGTCTATCGGTTAGGACTCCAGGTTTTCATCCTGGCAAGAGGGGTTCGATTCCCCTACCGAGTACAAAAAAATACGCTCTTTAATATACTATTTTAACTAATTATTTTCTTGTTTTAACATATTAGTAAAATAATGTTATGTTTCTTTTTTATCGTTGTATTTATATACTAATAAAAAGGAATACAAATGAAAAGATTATTACTATTATTATTAACTTTACCACTATTGTTAAGTAACAAACCAATTGGTGAAGGAGAAGTTGAAACTAATATGTTTGGTGTTTGGAAAACTATTGATAATGACTTTGTTCAGATATCAAGAAACTCCAACTTTGAAATTACATTTATGAGAATTTCAGCCAAAAGACAATTGATGGCAAAAGGATTTTTAGATACTACTGAAGATGGTAATTTGGAAATTGTAAGACAATATCCAAAAGTAGAAACCTACACAAGTGATTATAAATTCTCACCATCAGGAAAAACATTGGTTATTATGAAACCAGATGGAGTTCATGCTTGGTTATTGGAAAGGGTATCACCCTAACAATAAAATTAGAGTATGAATCCTCACCTTTCGTGAGGATTTTTTTTGTCTTATATCGCGGAGTAGAGCAGAGGTAGCTCGATGGGCTCATAACCCATAGGTCGGTGGTTCGATTCCATCCTCCGCTACAAATGTTGATGTAGCTCAGTTGGTTAGAGCATCCCGCTGATACCGGGAAGGTCGGTGGTTCGAGTCCATCTATCAACACAAAACTATCGTTCATTGAAATATTGTTTAATTTAATAAAGAAAGAAAATTATGGAAACACTTTATATTGTAATAGGTGCATTCTCATCAATCTTTATATTCCTTTTGGGGTATTCGGTGAGTGGTGTATTTAATGGAAAAAAGCGATTAGATTATTTAGAATCCTATTTAGAGGATACTGAAAGAATGGTAACAAAACTCGATAGAGAGTTAAACGAGAGAATTGACAGAAGTGTCGATATGTTAGCGGATAACATAGGTGAATTAGATAAAGATGTTCATTCTCTAATTGATTCTCGTTTAGATAAGTTAGAAACTAAATTGAAGGGATTGATTCCTCCTACCAACGAAGAGTTAATGAAAAGAATTGAGAAAATAGAAGAAGAATCTTACAGATTACGAATGAATATGTAAGATATTAAATTGAACGATAGTTTGCCTTTGTAGCTCAGCTGGCTAGAGCAGCTGATTTGTAATCAGCAGGTCGTGGGTTCGAGTCCCTCCAAAGGCTCTACGATGGAATTAACCATTGTAAATAACAAATAAATAATTATGAAAAATTTATTAGCATTATTTTTAATTACTTCAGTATTTGTTGGTTGTACTGATAAAAAGAAAAAAGAATCAACAGAAGAAACTACAACAGAAGTTGTTACTGATTCAAACTCAGTAAAATTAGAAGAAGTAGGTACTGTTTCTGATACTATTATTACAACTGATGAAGTGGTAGAACCTATCGAAGAAGTTATTGAACAATAGTAGATAGTATGGTCGGAGAGATGGCAGAGTGGTCGAATGCACTGGTCTTGAAAACCAGCGAGGGTCACACCTCCGGGGGTTCGAATCCCTCTCTCTCCGCAATGGGGGATTAGCTCAGCTGGCTAGAGCACTTGATTTGCATTCAAGAGGTCATCGGTTCGACTCCGATATCCTCCACAAAATATTTTTTTTTAATAACCACCAAATATAAGGAAAAGTTATTTTCATATATTTATATAAGATAAACAGAGGAAACTTATATATGAAAGGTACACTATTCACCGCGGATTTTATTAATGATGGTAGTAATCTACGATTATTAGAGTTCAATACAGATACTGCTTTTACAAGTGGTGCACTTCACAACACCGATTTTTCAGAATTTATTAATTTACTTTCTTCAAGTAATATTAATGAAGTGGATGTTATCTATAAAGAGATTATTCACCAAAACTTTGTAACTGAATTATCACAAAGTTTACACAATAGTGATTTAACTGTAACTTATAATTTACATAAAGAAACATACCAAACAATATATCCAACTGCAGTAGCAGATGCAGCTAATAAGTTTATTCTTAGATTAGCTTATGATGAATCTGCAATATTTGATGGAACTTATTGTAAACAAGATGATGAATTAATTAAGTTATTCCACGAAAACAACGATTCAGGTTCAGTAGTGGAATTATACCTTTCATCTTCAAATTCAGTAATCGATACTTTACAAAGAACAGAAAACCCAAGTAACTATCCAGATGTTGCAGTAAAGAACTTTGAAACTACAACTGAATCTTTAAAATTTTATAAACTACAAGGAACTGGTAGTTTTAATGAAAAGGTAGATTCATTTGTTAGTAGTAGTATTACAACTGGTTCTTATGTAATGAATTTTTACCACGATACTGGTTCAACATATAGTACATCATATCGTTCCTTTAATATTATTTATGGAACTGAGTTAAACTTATTAAATTTAGCAACTGTTGAAGTTGATTCTCTTTTTGAAAAACCTGCTTCAATGAGTATAGACCACTCTCTTGGTGGTTTAGTTGATAAAAAACATTACTATGAATTTACAACAAACCATCCTCTTTTTACAGAAGAAGGTGGGATTTTCCAAGAAGAGGAAATTATGGATGTAGATGGAAACGCAGTAAAAGTAAAAGATGCAGTAGTTGGTAATAGTTATAAATCAACATTCATATCAGGTTCTCCTGATTCAGATAGTGTTGAAGTATTTACAGAGTGGAGACATCCTGGTAGTTCACTACCAAGTGGTTCATATATGACCTCATCTGTACTTATTAATTCAATAGCCTCAGATTTACCAAAAGGATTAATTCACAATATACAAACAACAAACGGAACAAACTTTAGAATAAACGCCAATCAACATATGTTAGTTTATAACACAGATGGTGATACATTACAATATAAAAACATTTATCAAATTGATATGAATGCTGATAAACTAATGGATACTACCGGAAGTTTAGTTGGTATAGGTGCAAAAAACATCGAAGTATTGGATGGTAATTATAAAACTTATAATTTAGACTTAGAAGATACTGATACATTTGTTTTATACAACGGAGATATAAATCTGAAAATTATTACTCACAACTGTTTTCCAGCTGGTACGAAGATATTACTTAATGATGGTTCTTATAAAAACATTGAGGAGATAAGTACAAATGATGTACTATTAACTTATAATAATGAAACTAAACAATATGGAACTGGAAAAATTGGTAGTATAAAAGTTACAACACAAAACAGATTAATTAAAGTAACAACTACTAATGGTGAAGAAATAAAAGCAACACCAAGACACAGAATATATACAGAAGGTGGATTTAAACCAATAGAAGAATTAGCAGTTGGTGATTCATTATTTAATAAAGATGGATTATTAGTTAAAGTATCTGAACGAGAGGTGTTAGATGGTGAATTTGAAGTATATCATTTAATAGATGTAAAAGAGGACCACACATACTTCGCAGAAGATTTACTTGTACACAACATTAAACAATTACCACAACCAACTTGTTTTTCAGCAGGTACACGAATTACCTTATCAGACCACAATGAGAAGTTTATTGAGGATGTAGAAGTTGGAGATGAAGTATTAGGTTGGGATGGTGAAAAACTAATTCCTGCTAAAGTTATCGCAACTGATAGGAGACATACTGTTGGTGATTCTGCAAAAGCATGTGAATCATTAGGAGAAGAACCATCATTATTTACAATAAATGAAATTGGAATTGAATTTACTGCTGAACACCCTTTCTATACTAAAGATGGATGGAAGTCTTTAGTACCAGATGTAAATCAAGAACCATATAAATCAGAACAAGAACCTAAAGTTTTAGGAATTGGTGATTTTATATTTGTTAATGAAGAGTGGGAAGAGATTAAAGAAATTAGAGTTGTTCGTTCTGATTCAGAAGAAACGGTTTATAACTTAACAGTTGAAGGTGTACATTCGTATCTTGCGGATGGAGTTCTTGTACATAACAAATAATTAGGAGTAAAGATGAGCGTAGTAGTATATAAGACATTTACAAAAGAAGATATCGATAACAAAAGAACAGTAACAGTAGATAGTTCTACAAAGACAACTATTGATACTACTTTAACTAACTTTGTTACATACTTCAAAGCAAAACACTTGAATTAAAATTTAACATTATTTTTAATGTTAAAACTATATAAATTTAAGACACGAGGTTTTGGTATAATAACAACTACTGATATTGAAGAAAATACCATTCTTGGTAATTATTTAGAACAAACATCTCAGAATACATCACTTAGATATATTTTTAATGGTTGGTTTGAAAGTATTTTTTTAGGCAGATATTTAAACTCAAATCCAAATCCTAATTGTACTTTTATAAAAGATAAAAATACAATAAAAGTAATTACTAAAGAAAAAATAAAACCAAACACAGAACTAACTGTGGATTATCATCAAATATCAAAAATAATCAAATTACCCAAAGAAACACAAATCAAATACGGTATAAAACACTTTGATTACATTGATGAAGAAATTGATTTAAACTTTTATAAATTAATTTAAAAATGAACTTAAGTATTTTTGATAAATCAGTTATTAAAACAGAATATCAATTAGATTGGAATATACTTAAACCAATTGCTGAAAAATTAGTTTCTACTCAAGAACAAGATACACTCGAAGTTAATACGAATACCTCTTACTTTAAACAAAAAGAAACTTATCTTTTACCAGAACTACAACCATATTACGATTTTATAAAACCACTTTACACAGAATATATTTTTGGTATTTTAAATTATCCAAAGATTCGTGATTTGGAAATACAAGGTAGTTGGTTTTCAAATTATCATAACAACGGATATATTAAAGAACATAACCACCCTGAATCTGTAGCAGTTGCTGTAATTTATATTGAAAAAACAAATGATATGGGAAATCTTTTATTTAAAGACCCATATTACAAATATAAAATGAAATATATTAGAGGAAACGATGATTGGTTATGGAAAGAAGTTAAAGTTAAATCGAATGATGTTATTATCTTTGATGCAAATATGTGGCACAAATCACAACCGAACTTGACTAATAGTGATAGATGGATATTAACAACAAATATTGGATTTAAAAATAAAACAATACTTTAATAAATAACCTATTATGATTTACGCTACAATGTGTATAGGTCAAAATTGGATTGATAAGTACAGGGATATCATAAACGAGTTTTCAAAATCTAATACAATTCATATTTTAACAGACGATATAAGTGTATTCAATAATACAAATGTACACCTATATCAAAGAGATGTTTTTAGCTATTACGAAAAAATAAACTTTACCTTAGATTTAGTAAAAGAATACAATCAAAGAATTACTTACATAGATTGTGATTGGTTATCTACTTATAATACATTATTAGAATATGATAACAATAGTTTATACACTTATAGGATTTATGATTTGGATGAGTACAACGATGTTACGGAGTGGTTTACTGATACCGAAATAGGTTTTAGAAAATCACTATTAACAGATATATCAAGTAAAGGTTTTATAACAGAGTATGTTCCTGAAGCTTTAATTTCTTTTCCAAATCTGAAAAATATTGATGATATTATATCCGATATAAAGATACTACAACCTATAATTGAAAAAAATTATAATAAAGAAAGTTTAACTACACCAAGATTAAATCGTTACAAACATGGTATAGGATATGCAGAAGGATGGTCTATTTCGGCAGTTTCAGTAAAGTATAATATTCCTCTAAAAACCGTTGATAGAAGAAAGAAAACATTAATATAGTCATATGAAATTAACAAAAAATAAATTAGAAGAATTGATATATGAGCTTGAAAAAACACCATTAGTAAATCAAGAAGAGTTAAATGAACGAATTTCAATGATGAGTATATCTTGGGAAGGAATTCAAGCAAAGACTAATAGGTTTACAAACACAATATTAACACACTATTCATTTAGAAATCCAAGATTAAACAAAATATTTACAGATTTAACAAAACGAGATATAAAGGATGCAATAAGTTTACATACAGTAGAAGTAGGACCACCTGAAGGTACAGTTCTACATAGAGATTCACATTCACATCTTACTGTAAATATATTACTTGAAGATAATTTTGAAGGAGGTGAATTATATTTAAATTATAAAAAGTATGATGGATTACGAGAAAAAGGAGATTATGTGTTTTATAATGGATTCGAAGATTATCATGAGATTAAGCCAGTAACAAAAGGAAAAAGAAAATCTTTAGTAGTTTGGTATGTTAAAGAAAAAACATTAATATAATCATATGAAATTAACAAAAAATAAATTAGAAGAATTAATATACGAACTTTCCAAAACTCCATTTGTAAATGAAAAAGAGTGGAATGATAGATTGAGGGTAACGGATGCTTTTAGAAAGATTAAAGAAAACAAAGAATATACTACCGCTTTAATGACACATTATTCTTTTAGAAATAAAAATTTAAATAAAATTATATCTGAAATAACTAAAAGGGATATAAGTGAAGCACTAAGTTTACATACGATTGAGGCATATCCACCAGAATCAACACGAGAACATATGGATGCTTTTTCTCATCTTACTCTAAATATATTGCTTGAAGATGATTTTGAAGGTGGTTACATTTATATAAATGGAGAAAAAATAAATGGACTTAGAGAACGAGGAGATTATCTTATGTACAATGGTAGTAAAGAACCACATTCCGTTACACCTGTAATTAAGGGGAAGAGAAAATCTTTAATAGTTTGGTATGGAAGAAAACGAGAACTAATTTAACCAAACATTCTTAATACTTTATATTTATATCTGTAAAGATGTTACTTTATGGATATAAATAAAATTATTCAATTTAGGTTATTAAAAGATAACCATACTCCACCAGAATACTCTTCTGATTATCGATATGAAATAATCGATATCAACAACTATCAGCATAATTTGGATAGATTACTTTCTGTCTCATTTCAAATGGAAAAGGAAATGGAATGGGATGGTATTCCTAATACCGAAGAGAAACTTTACAAAAGATTTATTAACGGAAGTAATGCTCAATTTTGGATTTACAAAGATACTATCATAGGATGGTGTTGGCAAAATATGAATGTCACTTATGATTGGGAAACTACAAACCATATATTAAAACCAAACGAATCTTATACTGGTGGTGCGTTTGTATCAAGAGAATTAAAAAGACCACCCGAAGCCTCATTTATATTTTATAACTTTTCTTTTTCATACTTACTATCATTAGAAGGTAAAGATACTGTATATTTGTATTCGGATGATTGGAATAGAGCATCATCTATACTTTGTTATAAATCAGGTTACACTAACTACAATTTTATAAAGGAATAAAATGGCAGAAAACATAAATAAAGTACCACCAAAAGGTAAAGTAAGGTTTTCAATAACTTTATCAGAAGAACAAAAGATGGCAAAGACAAATATCTTATACCACCCATATAACTTTGTAATGGGTAAGGCTGGTAGTGGTAAAACACTATTAGCAGTACAAATAGCATTAGATATGTTTTTCCAAAGAAAAATAAATCAAATCATTATAACAAGACCAACCGTATCAAATGAAGATAATGGATACCTACCAGGTTCATTAGATGAAAAGATGGAGCCTTGGTTAGTACCAATTCGTTCTAATATGAGAAAGGTTTACAATAAACCAAACATATTACAGAAGTTGGAATCGGAGGAAAGTATTGAGTTAGTATCATTATCACACTTTAGAGGTAGAACATTTGATAATGCTTGTGTGATTGTAGATGAGTTTCAGAACTTAACTAAACAACAACTTGGAATGGTGTTGGGTAGATTAGGAAAGAAATCAACTATGATTCTTACTGGTGACCCACAACAAATTGATTTAAAGTTTCCAAATGATTCAGCAATACACGAGGTTGCAAAAATAAAAGAATCACAATATGTGTATTCAGTTAGTTTATTAGATAATCATAGACACGAATCATTAGATGAAATACTGAGATTATTGCAACAATACTCATGAAGATATTAATTTATGGTACACCGAGAAGTGGTACAACTTCTCTAATGAAATCATTAGGTAATCAGTATTTTTTTTTATTAGAAGAACCATTTACCGAGTGGATTAACAAATCCATGTGTGAATATCCTTTAACAGAACTAAATGAACATTCTAACATTGTAGTAAAATCATTAGCATTGCAAAAACCTAAAAGTAGTAAAAACTTACTTGAGTTTCAATTAGATTTTGCAAAGGAGTTTGATTGTGTGATAATATTAGATAGAAAAAACTTAAAAGAACATAAGGAGAGTTTTTTGCATTTATATTATAGATTAGATAATTTACATCCATCCGTTCATCAAAAATGGACTATGGATGTAATACCAAAAAAATATCAAGAAGATTTTGAGATTGATAATCGGTATTATGATTTAGAACTACAAAAAGAGCATATAAAAAGATTATCAGAAGTTTTAAATATACCAATTACATACTACGAAGATTTGTATGGAAATGATAGAAAAAAATCATTTGATATAATTAATTCTTGGAACATTCCAATTGATGTAAATAAGCTTAATAAAGATTTAGACCCAATACATAAATTAAGACAGAAAAAAAGTTTCATTTAATTTGTATATATGAAATATTTTTCGTATATTTGTAAAAATGGCAATAATACCTTCATACAAAAGACCAATACAGTATATAAATAATACTCCATATCTTATTCACGCAATCATACCAATTGAAAGATGTAGAAATGTAAATATGATTAAAGAGTGGTTAGGAGTTGATACTGCATTTAAAGTACAACGAGAAGGAACATATTACTTTTGTGAAACGATTCAAGATGCGGTTTGGGAAACAATTGAATAAATATGGAAGTAACAATATACGATAAAGTTTTTTCAGATAAAGATTTTGATTATATTAAAAAAGAATCTGATAATGTATTTAAATCAAAAAACTTTATTTCAAACACATTTTGGAGTAAAGATATAAAAGATTATAGTAAAGAAGTTTATATTCATAATATTGAAAATTCTAAACTTAAAAATATAATAACAAAAGAACTTTATAATATTGGAATTAAAAATCACATAAAAAGTTTAATGTTTTATTATTGGGAACAAGGAACTTATATTCCATGGCATAAAGATAGTTCACATGGTGCTGGAATGACAATATATTTAAATGATAGTTGGAATTACGAAAATGGTGGATTGTTTTTATACGAATTAAATAATAAAATTGAAACAATAGTACCAAAGAAAAACTTAGGGGTTTTTCAAATTGGAGGCGTACCACATTCTACTACAATTGTATCAGAAAAGAATAAAATTAGAAAGACTCTCCAAGTCTTTTTCGATAAACAAAATATTAATGATAGTTATATAATATGAGATGGGTACAATATTTTAGAGAACTGGCACATACAGTCAAAAAGAAATCCAAAGATGAAAACACACAAATAGGTGCTGTTATTGTTGGTAAGGATAAAGAAATTGTATCTACTGGATATAACTCTTTTCCACGAGGATTGGATGACAACATTAAAGAAAGACAAGAACGACCTGAGAAATACTTTTGGTTCGAACATGGAGAAAGAAATGCAATCTACAATGCTGCAAGAATAGGAGTATCAACAAAAGGATGTACAATGTATCTAAGTTGTGGTATTCCATGTTGTGATTGTGCTCGTGGAATTATCAATGCAGGTATCACAAGAATCTTTTGTGAACGAGGTACAACTACAAAAGGAAATCATTGGGGAGAGAACTACGAAAGAAGTTGGAAGATGTTAGAAGAAGCTGGAGTAAATATTCAGTTTTATGATGATGAATTTTTAGGATAACTATATTTATACGATACAAGGAGGTTGTATCAATGGGATTCACAAGCGAAGAATATTCAGAAGAATTATTATATAAATCACATTCATTAGGAATTAAGGATGAATTGTGGAAAGTAGTTGAGCAACTCAGAAAAGATGACCCCTTTCTTACCATACACGAAGCAATAGAAAAGGCATATTATACAATTACTAACTAATTCTATTTAATATATTTATATTAAAGAAGGATTTTTATGCTACAATATAAATTACCAAATATTGATTTCAGATTCGAACCAATTGATATACCAAATTTTAATATTGGTATAGAAGATAATATCTTTATTGGTAACCCTCGTAGTGGCGGTGGTAGTCAAACATCAATTGTAAATCCACTTAAACCACAGCCAATTGAAAAGGTTAAACTAATCAAACCTACAAAAAAACCTGAGGCACAATACACATCTGGTAACGAACTATTTTATGTTAATGGTTCTTCTTATAAAGGATATTATCACTTAATGGAGAATGGACCAACAATGACAGGAAAATCACATAGTGAATCTTCTGTAAATTTATATACTCAAAATGAACTTCAAAAGATAGGAGTTGTAAATGGCTCCGAATCTTCAGTTTCACAAATCGAAAGACAGTTGAGTAAAGGACCTGCGGAATTTGAGAAAAGATATCCTGATTTATTAGATACTGTATATAAAGAAATGGAAAATGGTGATTATTGGTTATCTTTTAAAGAAAGAGAACAGTATAGTGGTGTAGAAGTTACAGATTCTATTAATGATATTCCTTCACTTAGAGCTCATATCAAATGGTTACTATCACCTGCAAAAAATAAACAAGATGTAGAATTAAGAGATGTTAGAAAGATGGGTAATTGGTCAGTTTATACTGGTGATGATTTAAAAAATGTTTCTAACTTAAGAAAGAAAAAAGGAGGAGATGTAATAATACCACTTACTACAACAGAAACTAAACCAGAAACAAAATTAACATTATTAAATAATGATAAACCTAAAACCAAATCAAACAACAATACAAAACCAAACAACAATAAATCAGGTGGTATATTTGAAAGACTTATAGGAAGAGTAAGACAACCAATTAGAGGAATTTATAATGAAAAGTAGAGTTTTTAATACAGTTAATTGGAAAAGATATTTGGTTCCAAATCAATCTCGAAGAGTTGATAGATTCTTAGAAGAAAATGGAAAGGATGTGTATCAACAAGTAACTGATATGGTACTTGAGGCAATCAAAGATAAAAAAGATAAATTAGTTGTTGTTGTTCATCCACATGCTGGAAACGCTATTGTAATTTCAAAAGATGAATATAATGAGTTTTTAAAGATTGCAAATGATTGGTTTTTAAAAACAGAAGATTACAGAATGTGTGGTAAAATTAAATCTTACAAAGAACTTTATACAAAAAAGAAAGTAACAAAACTACCAGAAAAAAAACTTATTTAAATGAATTATTTTCATAAAGATTGTAAGGTTACCATTATAGAATCCCATCACGAAATAAAAAAACCAATATCAGATATTAAAGTTGGTGATATTTTAGTTACTTATGATGAACTATCAGAAGAATGGACTAATAAAAAAGTTACAAAAGTTCTTTCTGATAAAAAAATAAGTGATTTTAAAAATATATTACAAAATTTAGGATATAAAAATATCGGATTGTTTACATTTAACAATCTTAATATAAAGTTTACCCCTACAACTTCTTTTTTAACTTTAATGGGATGGAGAGCAATATATCCATCCAATGATTATCTACCATACTCTGCGGGTACGCCTAAAGAAGTATTAGATTTAAACGATAACATTTATAAAGCAAAAGGATATTGGGAATGTATAAATCACATAGACTTTTTAAAATGTAATGATGATATATTATACTCACTCATCGTTGAAGAAAACCACTCATATCTTGTTGATGATATTGTAGTTTTTAGTAACTAAAATATCAAAAAATAATTGACTTTTTGCTTGGATATTTCATATTTTTTTCGTATATTTACTATGTAAATGAGTGATAAGATATGAAAGTAAAAGATTTAAAAAAGTTATTAGAGAATATGAATGGGGATTTACCTGTTGTATTCAAAGTAGATGGTTTCAATTTTAGAGAAGTTGAGACTGGTAAGATTAGTTACATTAGAAGAAAAGTAATTTTAGAATAATAATAAACCTTAAAACAATATGAAAACACTTTTAGAAAGATTGAAGCCTGAGATTGTTAAAAATTTATACAATCAAGAAAAAGATTATCCAATTACAGTTGGAGACTTACTAAAAAAGTTAAACGAGAGTGTTGCAGTTACTGAATTAACATTGGGTGAACTCAATAACTTATCGAGTTTTTCACCGAATCCAACAATTAAGATTCTCGATTTATATAATATGTTTGAAAACTTATAAAACCTTAAATTTAAAATTATGATAAAAACAATTAAATCCAAATTATTAACTTACCTTTTCAAAGATTGGGTAATGAATGAAACAGATTTAGAAACCCTTAAAGTATCTAAGAACTTTATTAAAAAAAGAGAAATAGAAATTACAGGTCATGTACCAGTTCTTGGATTCAGGTCTCATGTAAAAGAATAATATTGAAAACATTAATACTTGGTATATCTCGTAGTGGTACTACATCACTTCGAAGGGGATTTACAGAACAAAATTTTCTAACAATTGGTGAGCCTTTTAATGAATTAATTACAGGTAACAGAAACTATCCATTAGAAGAACTATCAAGTGATTCTGATATTTGTGTAAAAACTCTTTGTGACCAAGTACCAAAAAATATTGATTTATCTTTTGATGATTTTATAAAACTATTTGTTAAAGATTTTGATAAGATTATTTTATTAGATAGAAAAAACGATACTGAGCACGAAGAAAGTTTTTTACATTTACATTGGAGAATATCTAAAAATGAAAATACTCATGTAGAATGGACAGGTGATATTGTACCAAGTGATTTTAGAGATAACTTTTATCACCACAAACATCACACACATTTATATCTACAAAAAGAACAATTAAAAAAAGTATCAATCTTTACAAATACAGATATAACATGGTATGAGGATTTATATGGTACTGATAGAAATAAATCATTGGAAATTATAAATAATTGGAATATAGAAAATTTAGATTCAAATAAACTAAATGATTACCTTCATCCTAAAAATAAACTAAAAAAGGCTGATAAAAAAAGTATGATTTAATTTGGATAATTCAAAAAATTTTCGTATATTTACAAAGTAAATAAGTGATATGACAGATAAGAAAAAAATAGTTTACATCGATATGGATGGAGTTCTTGTTGATTTTAGTAAAGCAATTGAAGATTGGTTTACAAATCACCCCCATCTCAAAGATAGATATTCAGAGTTTCCTGACCACATACAAGGTTTATTTAGAATAGCACCACCAATGAAAGATGCTATTGAAGCAGTTAAGAAACTACACGAAAGTGGTAAGTATGAATTGTTTATAGCCACTTCTGCTCCTTGGGGTAATCCACAATCTCTTACAGATAAAAGATTTTGGTTAGAAGATTACTTTGGTGATATCTTTCACAAAAGATTATTTACTACTCATAGAAAAGATTTATTGATGGGTGATTACCTAATTGATGATAGATTAAAAAATGGAGCTGGTGAGTTCAAAGGTAAACTATTGAGATTTGGTAATGATTGGGAAAATGATAACAAACCAAATGAGTTTCCAACTTGGGATAGTATTTTAAATTATCTTTTATGATAAAAAAACTATTAGATTATTTTGTACTAATATTGTTAGTAGTTGTAATGATATTAGCCGCATCTTGTACACCACAAGATAATGATGAGTTTTTATCACCACTACCAACATTAGAATTAGATGGTAGGTTATCTCTCGATAATAATGGATATTATCACTTAACATTAAATGAAAATACAAATCAAACAATACACACAATTGGAGGCAGTGTTAATAATCACGAATATTACGAACCAATTAAAGTAGAATGGAGTAGTAATTTATTTTGGGAATACAATGGAGAATCAGTACCAACTGTTAATTCTTCTTCATATGTACAAGAAAATGGAAATATTAACACAGTTATAGCACCTATATTTAGTATGAAAAATGATACATTAAGTGTCCAAGCAAGACTTAGTGAATGGAATATCATACAAACTATAAAAATTGTTTTAGAATAATGAAAGATTTTATAGAGTTCCCACTTATACCAATTACTAAAGAAACTTTTGAAAGACAAGGTTGGGAAGAATATACTGAAACTGAGGGTTATGATGAAGAAGGAAATTCTATAAAGTACACATATTATATATTACCATTACCAAAAGATAATCCTGAAGAAAAGGCTCCAATATTAATTTCTTCTGCAGATGATGAGTGGGAAGAATTGGGAATAAAAAAAGGTGAATTTTATGTAGAGATATGTGATTTTTATGGATTGGGAATGTGTACAACTGAAGAAGAGTTAGAAATATTATATAGAACTCTGACAAAACAAGAATTAGAACCTGAAATAAACTGACACTTTGTCATACTAAAAATAATAAAACTGACAAATTGTCATGTTTTACGAATTGGTATAAATTTGGTACAATAAATAGTAAATGTTTAATTTAAAAAAAAGGAATAAATTATGTTTTACACAATTAATGAAAACTTTGTAGATAATTTTTTTAGAGATATCTACACAACAAAGACAACAAACAGATTAAATTCATCATTTGAAGCAGAAGTTTTAGAAGATGGAAAACAAAAAGTTACAGTTAACACTATTGGACACAATCCGAAGGATATTACAGTAGATGTAACTGAGGAGGAAATCAAAATCAAATCTAAAAAAGGTGAAGATACTTCTTCATTTGTTAAAGATGTTGATTTAACTTTAACAGTTGGTACTGATTATGATGGTACAAAAACAACTGCAAGTTTTGATAATGGGTTACTCACTCTCCTTATTGATAAGAAAGTAAATAAAAAGGCGAAAACACTTAAAATTTCTTATTAACACTCAATATCGAAAAAGGAAAGGGAGACGGTTGGTCTCCCTTTTTTTATATCTTAATATTTATAGTAGTACAATAAAACATATCATATATGAAAGAAATATATAAAGGTAGGGTTACAAACAGTTTAGATTCTTCTATTATTAAATTAAAAGTAGTACAGGAGATGGTAACAGGAAAAAGACCTGCTGATTCTAAAATGGCAGATTCGAATCTACAGCAAGTAATTAAAATACTTGGTGAAATCCAAGAGGTTGTAGAACGAGGATAATATCAAATGAAATTCAGAACATTACTATTAGGGTTATCCGCTCTTTTTGTAGCATTCAACGCCGCTTTCTTTTCGGTAAGTGGGTTATCGAAGCTATTTGCTGGTGCAACCTTCTCAGTAATGTTAATGGCAAGTTCATTAGAAATAGCAAAATTAATTACTGCTGGTTATCTTTACAACTATTGGGAAAAGATAAACAAAGTATTTAGATGGTATTTAGTAACGGGTGTTGTTATACTCGTATTAATCACTTCACTTGGTATCTATGGATTTCTTACATCAGCGTTCCAAGATACCTTTAATCAATTCTCAGTAAATGAAAAAGAAAAAACATTCTTACAACAAAAAGAAAAGTTCTACTCGGATGATGTTGCGAGATACGATGAGGAACTTGAAAGAATATCTAATAACATTAGTACTCTTTCCAATGCTAAATCACAATCAATCCAAGTACGGGACACATCGGTTGTGGGGGGTGTTAGAACCACGATATCCACGGCTGAGTTACGCTTGGCACAAAGTAGAATCAATGTGGAAGAAGAAAATCGTAAAGGTGTTCAAGCGAAAAGAGAAGTAGCAGCTGATTCATTACAATCTATTCAGTTAAAGATTTTGGATTTAGATACAAACTTAGAAGGAGCATCTGAATTAGGGCCACTACAATATCTAAGTGGATTGACTGGATATGGAATGGACAAGATTATCAATTGGTTAATTCTAATTATCATCTTTGTGTTTGACCCACTTGCAGTTGCACTTGTAGTTGCATTTAACAACGCTTTAAAAGTGGATAAGGGT
>Ga0213859_10000521_pt1 | contig 17656 bp, 16 predicted proteins | sample PICome_2_FD_160133 | JGI IMG/M metagenome (GOLD analysis project Ga0213859, IMG submission 160133) | Coastal seawater microbial communities near Pivers Island, North Carolina, United States - PICO304 | ecosystem: Environmental > Aquatic > Marine > Coastal | place: USA: North Carolina... | reverse complement strand
GTGACGAAGCTCGTATCCACTTCGGAATCATTGCACAAGATCTACAAGACGCATTTGAAGCTGAAGGCTTAGACGCTGGACGCTATGCAATGTTTATGAGTAACACTTGGACTGATGACGATGGTAACGAGCAGACACGCTTAGGTGTACGTTACTCAGAGCTTCTAGCCTTCATCATCGCAGCAATTTAATAAGGAGCTAACTAATGGCAACAACATGGACAATCTCAACGCTTGAACGTGAGCTATCAGACGGTGGCGTTATCGTCGCACACTGGCGAGCAACTGATTCTGAAACCGTAGGCGAAGGCGATGACGCTGTGACGTATAGCGCATCATCTTATGGCACTTGTGGATTTACCTACGACGCATCAAGCCCAGATTTCACGCCTTATGATGATCTGACGGAGTCTCAGGTGCTAGGTTGGTGCTGGAATGATGGCGTTGACAAAGATGCAACGGAAGCATCGCTTGCAGCCAACATCAACGACCAGAAGAACCCAACCACGGCTGATGGAGTGCCTTGGTAATGGAATTACTCTGGGACATATTTAACTGGCTAACCGCTGCGGTTACGTTGGCCTCGGTGGTGAGCGCTATGACGCCTACCCCGAAGGACGATGCGATTGTGGCAAAGGCTAAGAAGTTTCTTGATTTGCTCGCAGTCAATATCGGGCATGCCAAGAACAAGGACGCCTAATGCTTTATGACCGCGCTCGATGCAATCAATGTGCTATGGCCTGTTGCCGTAGGGTTTGTGACTTTGGTAGTGGTACTTGCCAAAATGCACGGCGATATCGAGACGATCAAAGAGAAGGTCAAAGTATTGTTTGAGCTTTGGAATAACCGTGACAAATAGCCATGCCGGAGATCAATGACAATACAGCCGTCGAAATACCGCTTCGTAACCTGATTGCGCTTGGCTTTGGTATAGTGATGGCGACTACGGCGTATGTCACGCTTGATACTCGGATAACCGGGGTCGAACACGGACATGAGATGCACCAGATGCAGATCCAAGACAACGCCGATTTTGTTCGGGAGTGGCCGCTTGGTTTGCGAGGTGCGTTGCCAGATGACTTGATTCAGAATGCGAACATCATGTCTTTACAAAAGAAAATCGAAGAGATGGACGCAATGGAAGATGAGGTCAGAAGATTAGAAATTGAACTTGGGCGCTTACGCAGCCACACCGAGACGCAAGAGCAGAAGATTGAGACTTTGTTTGACCTATGGAATACCAAAGCAGCAAAAGACTAGGAGGAAGTCAAAATGAGTGAAGTAGAGCAAGAAGTACAGCCAGTAATCGTAACCATCGATGATGAGCAGTACGATATGAACGAGCAAAGCGATGCGTCGAAAGAGCATTACGTTGAGGTCATTAACCTGCGTAATGAGATTGGTGAGTTACAAAACCAAATTGCACAGATGCAGCGTAGAGCAGTGAACTTACAAGTAGCTTTAGGCTTTAGAGAAAACGCCCTGAAAGAATCGATTCAGGTCGTTGAAGAAGTCGAGGAAGTGGTCAACTAATGGCTGAAATATCGTCAATATCAAGAGTAGGAACCAGCGAGCCTTTCGAGCTTCAAGTAGCTAGAGGGCAAATTGCTTGGCATTACCCGCTTTTTAAGTTTGGTAATAACCCTACTGTTGGCAATAGCTTAGAAACTATATGGTCTGAAGGTGGCTTATATAGTTATTTAACTTCTGCAACCGTCCTTAAAGTTTCTAGTTCCTCGACAGATGATACTTCTGCTGGCACCGGAGCAAGGACGGTTCAGTTGTATGGCTTAGATAGTGACTACAACGAAATAAATGAAATTGTAACCCTGAACGGGCAAACCGCAGTCAACACAACCCAATCGTTTTTGAGGATTAATCGACTCATTGTTCGCTCTGCGGGTTCGGGGGGCGTAAATGCTGGAGTTATTTACGCGGGTACAGGAACGGTAACGACTGGGGTTCCAGCAAATGTATACGCAAGCATTAATGGAATTACTGGTTCAAATCAAAGCCTAATGGCTCTTTGGACAGTACCTGCGGGTTACACAGGATATATGCTTCAGTACGATGTATCGAATGGAACTACCTCCAACACCCCTGCGGTATGCAAATTAATTTTGTCGGTCAGGCCGTTCGGGGAAGTATTTCAGTCAAAGGACGTTAAGTCTTTGACAACAGGTATGCACATCGAAGAAACCTTTGCGATTCCACAAAAATTTACAGAGAAGTCAGATATCGAAGTACGGGCAATATCGTCATCTGCTTCTGTCACTTTCGACATTTCCGCAGCTTTTGAAATTGTATATATCTGGAACGGAGATAACTAATGGCTCAGACTCACGCGAGCAAGGCCCTTCAAAAGATAGAGATACACGAGGCTGAGTGCGCTTTGCGATATGAGGCTATAAACGCCAGATTAGATGCGGGGTCAAAAAGATTCGACAAGCTCGAACGCATGATTTGGGGCATCTATCCGCTGATGGTTACGACCTTGGTTGGTATTATCGCGGCGGTTTGGTTGAAATGAAGTTCGGTGCAATCAAAGGTTTGATCGGCGCAGTGGCTCCTACCATCGGACAGGCGCTGGGCGGTCCTCTTGGCGGCACTGCGGCACAAGCCATTGCTCAAGTATTAGGATGCAAGCCTGATGAGAAAAGCATTGAGAAAGCCGTCCAGAACGCAACGCCAGAACAACTTGCAGAAATCAAGAAAGCGGAACTAGACTTCAAAGCACGGATGAAGGAGTTAGATGTCGATGTTTTCGAGCTTGAAACGAAAGATATCCAACATGCGCGTGAGACTTTTCGGGGTGACTGGACGCCACGTTTTATCGCGATTGCGTGTGTTCTTTTCTTCGGGGGATACATCGCGTTGGTCACAATTCAAGACCCTGCTGCTAATGATGATGGCATTGTCAATCTTGTATTGGGCTATCTTGGAGGTATTGTTTCATCTATCATCAGCTTCTACTACGGAGCAGCACATAAGCACGACAAATGAGTTATAGACTAAGAGAAATGTTGAAACGGCACGAAGGTGTCAAAACACATGCGTATAAAGATCATCTTGGCTATGTGACGGTGGGCGTGGGACGCTGCCTCGACGAGAACGTTGGGCTTGGCCTAGCTGATGATGAGATTGATTATTTATTACAAAACGATATAGATCGTTGCCGTAAAGAGCTAGATACGGAATATGAGTGGTTTGATGATTTAGACTCCGTACGGCAAGAAGCTCTTATAGATTTGTCATTTAATGTTGGACAAACTAGATTAAGAGGGTTCGTAAAAGCGTTAGGCCATATGGCAGCAGGTAATTACGTCGAAGCGGGTGACGAATTTTACGACAGTAAGTGGGCAACACAGGTAGGTGATCGAGCTTTAGAAGTTTGTCAGATGATAAAATCTGGGGAATATCAGAAGAGGTGAGTCAATGGCTCTTCAACAATTTGCTTTTAGACCGGGAATAGTAAAAGAAGGGACGAGCTTAACGGCTGAAGGTGGCTGGTTCGATGGTAATCTTGTTCGTTTCCGAATGGGTTTTGCAGAAAAAATCGGGGGCTGGGAAAAATATATTTCTAGTTCTTATCTAGGTACTGGTCGTGCACTTCATCCTTGGGTTAATTTAGACGGCACTAAACTTCTTGGTCTTGGTACACGTTTTAAGTTGTATATTCAAGAAGGTGCTTCTTATAACGATGTAACACCGATTAGAGAAACCACAGCAGCGGGAGATGTCACGTTCGCTGCGACCAACGGTTCTAGCACAATTACCGTAACTGACACTGGACATGGTGCAAATCAAAACGATTTTGTTACATTTTCAGGAGCGGTTAGTTTAGGTGGTAATATTACTGCTGCGGTTCTTAATCAAGAGTATCAAGTAGCTACTGTTCCTAGTTCTTCCACATACACAATTACAGCTAAAGATACAGATGGTACTGAAGTTACTGCTAACTCTTCTGACACAGGTAACGGTGGTTCTTCAGTTGTAGGTGCTTATCAAATTGGTGTCGGTCTAGATGTGTTTGTCGCTGGCTCAGGTTGGGGAGCGAGTGCGTGGGGTAGTGGATCATGGGGATCGACTAGTTCTCTTGCGGCGACTAATCAGCTTAGACTTTGGTCCATGGATAACTTCGGAGAGGATTTAGTGGCTTGTCCTCGTGCTGGAGGAATTTATTATTGGGATAAAACGCTTACGTTAAATAGTCGGGCAGTTGCAATTAGTGATTTAACTGGTGCGAACCTAGCGCCTACTGTCGGTCTTCAAGTTATCGTGTCTGATGTTGATCGCCACGTTTTAATTTTAGGTGCTGATGACTACACAGATACAGGTAGGACCGGAGTAATTGATCCGCTCCTTATTGCTTTTTCTGATCAAGAAAATATAGCGGAATGGGAACCTAAGCCTACGAATACTGCAGGTTCTCTGCGTTGTTCGGCGGGATCTGAAATTATTGGCGGCTTACGAGCACGACAAGAAACATTAATTTGGACTGATGCTGCCATGTATAGCCTTCAGTTTATTGGTCCTCCGCTTACTTTCGGATTGAACTTAATTAACGAAGGTATAAGTTTGATTGGTCCGAACGCAGCTGCAAACACCCCTGCAGGCATTTTTTGGATGGATAGAAAGGGCTTCTATTCTTATGCGGGAGGTGTTCAGGCTGTTCCTTGTACTGTCCATGATTATGTGTTTAACGACTTGAACGAGTTTCAGTCTTACCAAGTTTTTGCAGCAGTTAATAAAGAATTTAACGAGATAAGCTGGTTCTATTGTAGCGGAACTGAAACGGTGATTGATCGATATGTTACTTATAACTATATAGACAATAACTGGACGATAGGTCAGCTTTCACGAACAGCATGGCTAGATGAAGGTATTTTCGATAATCCAATCGCTGCAGGGAAATACTCTGATACCCCGTATCTATACAGTCACGAAGTTGGTTACGATGCGGACGGTGTACCTATGGATAATGTATTTATCCAATCAGGTGATTTCGATTTAGGAAGCGGAGAAGACTTTCAGTTTATTCGTCGATTTATTCCTGACATTAAGTTTCAACAAACTGAAACAGCAACGCCTACAATGAATGTCGTATTAAAAACTAGGAATTATCCGGGCGACTCGCTAACAAGTGATCAAACGACTAGTTTCACAACTACGACCACTAAAATTGACATGCGAGCTAGAGCGCGTCAGGCAGTCGTTAGGTTTGAATCAGATGACGATGGAACAACTGATCAAAGAATGGGATTGGCGTTTAGAATAGGAGCAACTCGCTTAGACCTTAGAGCTAACGGTAGACGTTAATGACGATAGGGAGGTTATTACAAACTCGATTACCTTATTCATACGTTGGCCCTTCGGTTCCAACAAATGTATATAATCGAGCGATAAGGCTGTTAGAGATTAACTTGAATGCGTTTAATCCAGTTAATACTCCATCCTTTACCTCTAGCACGAGAGATTTATATTTATTTACAGCTGGAGATGTTATCTGGAATTTATCAGAAAATGTTCTTCAGGTTTGGACAGGAAGTGAGTGGTACAATCTAACCACACCAGAACCCTCTTCAGGACTACAAGCGAGCGGGGAAGTAGGGACAGTTCAGGTGATTACAGGCGGTTCACTGGTCGTTGAGGTAGGATAATGCCTAGGAAGAAAGAAACACCGATAAAACGCACAACTAAAGGAAAAGGTGCTAATTATCGTCCCACGAAGCAAGGGGCGGGAATGACCAAAAAAGGCGTCAAAGAGTATCGAAGAAAGAATCCGGGTAGTAAACTACAAACAGCCGTAACCGAAAAGAAACCAAAAGGAAAGAGAGCCGCCAGACGTAAATCATATTGTGCAAGATCTGCTGGACAAATGAAAAAGTTTCCGAAAGCAGCGAAGGATCCAAATTCTAGGTTGAGACAAGCACGTAGGCGCTGGAGATGCTAAAAGCATGAATCGATCAGATATAAGCAGTTTAATCACCTCGAAGTATGGGAGGAAAGGCTCTCAGATGGGTGTTGGTGGATTAAAAAGTCGAGAAGCTCGTAACGAAGCCTACCGTCAGAAGGTCGATGCTCAGTTAGACCGCCAAGCGTATTTTCGTCAGGCAGGCGGAGGTTTTCTCTCTAATATTTTTGACTATCTGACTACTGTAGACCCCCAAGCAGCACAGGGCGAGAGCTTTCTTCGTGACTTAGGCCAAGCGTTAAGTCCTAAAACTTTTGAACTAGCGCAGAAAATTAATCCCCCTGAGCCAAAAGTAGAGACACCGACGCCAACGACAGTATCCCCCGGAAACACACATATCACCAGTGGAACAACAACACCGACAGCGCCGACAGCGCCGACAGCGCCTAAACTAAGTGAAAATTTAACAAAAGCGTTAAAAGAAGTTTTACCTAGATTAAGTGCTCAAGGAGTGAAAGCTCTTACGAAAAAACAAAATAAGTTCACGCCAACAAATTACGCGATGTCTTCACCTAGACGAGTTTCTCGGGGGAGAAAGAGAGTAGGTTTTTCTCCTATCGCTGGGAGCGGGTTTAAGGACGGAGGAGACCTTTTAGGGCGTGAGCTCTTCCTAGGTGGAGGCGAGGTAGAAGGCCCCGGAGGGCCTAAAGAAGACCTCGTACCGATCTGGGCAAGTGATAAAGAATATGTGGTTTCTGCTGACGCAGTCACGCGACTGGGTAACGGAGACCATGAAAAAGGTATAGCAACACTAGACCGTATTAACTTCGGATAAGATCATGGCAGAAGAATCAACATATAGCTATCAGTATCCCGCAGAAGGAATAATGAACCTGCTGTATGGCACCGCTGGTGCTCCCGGCTTTTTTCCTATGCTGCAGTCGTACTACCAAAGTCAATTTGAGAACTTAGGTAGAGACGACACAAGCCCGTACACCTATACAGGGGAACGTATCGCAGACTTTGCCCCGCGTGAAGAATACGCGATGGAAATGGCAGACCAAGCAGTTGGTATGTACAAGCCTTATCTTGAACGACAGCAAGCGCTTGCGGAGCAAGGGATCGACGTTTCACAAGAAGCTGCGGAAGAAGCTGCTGGATTATATCGAGGACTCGGGACAGCTACTTACGATCCAAAAACTGCGTATCAAGATTACGAAGATCCATATACTGAAGCGGTTACTGATAAAATCCTTGAGGATATTAGTCGATCAGGTGCGCTTCGTGGGCAAGAGCTTTCTGCTTCTCAAGTTAGTCAAGGCGCTTTCGGCGGTTCTCGTGGTCGACTCTCACAAGAAGATCTACAGCGGCAGATTACTGACGAAGCAGTAGGTGCGTTAGCCGGTGTTCGATCTGCAGGGTATCAACAAGCACAAGATCGAGCTATTAACGAATTTCAACGACAGCAAGAAGCAAAAGCTGCACAAGCGCAAGGAATAAGCGGGTTAGCTGCTGGGTTAGCTGGACAGTACGGAACTGCTGGAAGCACTTATTCTGAACTTGCTCGTAATTATCCTGCAATGACACAGCAAGACATTAACTTGATGATGGGTATTGGCGGTCTCGAAAGAGGGATGCGTCAGTCTGGCCTCGATTTGGCTTACCAGAACTTTGTTGGTCAGTACAATCTTCCCGGTCAGCTGTTCGGGCAATACGGAAACTTCCTCGGGAGCCTTGGCCCCTTGGCCGGTGGTGTTGGTTACTCAGGTGTTGGCGAGCCTCCGGGTTACGGTGGATACGGCACAGCTGGGTACAACCCATATATGCTGCCTTATAATCCCGCAACCGCCGGCAATACAACACAAACAGGCAACACGACACAGACTGACACAGGTACAGGTACAACAACAGGAGTTTCTGACCCTAACGCTTCTGCCGATCCTGTTTATGGTCAAACAGGGGGTTCTGTCGCTAAGTTGAATATGGGAGGAAGTACGAACCCTCGTCGTCGCAGATCGATCACCGAGATTCTTGAATCTTTTAGGAATATGTAATGGTTCTTAAATTCGCCCCACCTCCTAAGTTTGAAGCAAAAAGCCTCATACCGGAGATAAAAGTCCAGCCTGTTGCTCGACAGTCTATTCCTGTTGCTAGTCCTTACAGTAGAAAACGAGAGGATCGAGAAGCTACAAAAGATATGATGTTAGCAATGGCTTTGGCCACAGTCGCACCGTCGGCGACTGAAGGCATTTTATCTTTATTCGAGAAAACACCTGTAGGTAAAAAATTATTAACAAAAACTGAAGAAGCTCAACCCGGACTTACTGAAGCTGACTACGAAGGGATGAGAGCGCGACTTCGAGCGAGTGGTCTTGGAGAACCAGAAATCGATCGAATTATCGAAGCTGAAAAAGTGGCGGAGGCGGCTTTTCCTTCAGGCAGACCGGAAAGGCAAGTACCGTCTGGTTTAAGAAGAACACTTAGTGCTGTTGGAAATTTAGCACCGGCAGCTGCTTTAGAAACATCTGCAGGAATGAGGGCTTTTGGAGATTTATATCAAAGTAATTTAGAAAGGTTAGCAGCCCCGGCAGTAGCAGAGGCCGAAATTGCAGCTGAAAGAGCTAAAAGAAAAGATACTTTACGAAAAGACTTAGTAGGAAAAGAAGTTTTTGACCGTGAGCGTAAAATCTATTACGGTTGGGATGTTGTTGAGAACAGAGAAAAAAGAAGAGAAGGGGTTCGTTCTGGAAGGTTCATCTATCTTAGAAGTCAAGGAGATGAAACTTTTGATATAGATGCTGATGGAAATGTAGTTCCCAGAGGAGAGTTATACATTAACCCGATAACTTCCTCGACGCTTGATGATACAGCTGATGAAGTTAAAAATTTTTCGACTTATCAATCTAAAAAAGATCCTCAGAAAGTTTATAGAGGATACAGTCAAATTACTCGTGGAGGGCCTAACGAGGGAAGAGTTTTTAAAGAGTTTATTCAAACTCCCGAAGGATTAATAGAAAATGACGGTAGTTGGTTAGAAGTAAACAACGTTAACGCAGACCTAGATTCTTTGAAAAAACTTTACGAAGATAGCACTGAGGATATTGCCGAATTTTATAAAGAGCTTACCAAAATAAAAGGTGGTGTAGTCTCTACAGGAAATCTTTTAGCTGAAACAGCAAATAGACTAGAAAATTCTGCTACAGGAACTACAACTTACGGCGCTATTTTAGATGCCGCTAACAACATAAGAGCTAACATTCAAGCGTATAACGCCTCAGACTATATACAACCTAGAGAGGTTTTGAGTAATTTACCGGGGTCTGATGTTCGTCTGATGTTACAGCTAGAAAAAGCCTTAGCCGCATATCAACTAAAGCCTGATGATGACAGTATTCGAGAAAATTTCGAAAAAACATTCGACAGAGTCGCAACTCAAATTAATAATTTAGAAACGACTAGCACCTTTGGGCCGACTAGAAATATCCCCTTGTTATCTGAAGGATTTGGTAAAGAATTATTCCAAGGAGGAGCTGAAGATAGAGCTATTATCTTAGCTTCTCAATTACAACTTGCTTATCGAGCAGCAGCCTCCGCAGGTCAGACAGGCCGAACATTGTCTGATAAAGATTTAGCTTTTTTCTTACAAATTGTAGGGTATGGGCAGTCTCAAGATCCTGAAGTTATTGCTAAACAACTTTATTCTTTTGGGAATGTTTTAATCAATGACTACAATTTAGGAATGGCCGATAACGAAATTGTTAGTAAAGCAGGTGAGCTTAGAAAACCTGGAGCAATGGAAAAAGAAGTTAGAGTCTTATACGATGTTTCTCCTGAAGATTTACAAGCTGCTCAAAATCCTGGACCTAACCAAAGGGCCGCTCAACAAAAAATATTAGATGAAATATATAAACGATCTAGTGGATATTCTAGTAATCATCTAGGATGGCGACCCAATGAAGATGGAACAGCAACATTAGTTTTAAAAACATTTGAAGAAACTGAACTTTTTAACGATTTCTTTGAAGAAACAACGGGGTTAGCAGGAGATTTCGTTCCTAGAATTGAAGCCTACAGAGAAACTTTGGGAACAGGCTCTTCGCGACGTAAGCCTAAACAATCTGCAGATGAGGCTTTACAACAAATGATTCTTAAAAACGTTCCTATCAAGGTAAACGAATGACTCTACGAGACGATCTACTAGCTACTGACTCGTTTGAAAAAGAGGTTGAAACAATTCGAGCTACGCCTATTCCTTTCATAACAGAAACTGGAGAAATAGGAGAACGAGATTTTAGTGCATACGATATATATAAAAATCGTTCGGTTTATGGTGATGAAAGACAGTTTGAGGAATTTGTTTTACAAAATTTGTTAAACCGTGTTTATACGGGTGAAATACCTTTAGAACAACTCGAAAAAGATTTAGGTCGACTTATCTCTCCTAGTGATTTCGAAGCAATAAGAAACCGACAATATCTTGAGGATACTGCTGCGCTTCTTGCTGAATATAGTCGTTCTCCTGTTCAACCCCAGCCCAAGGAGCTTGAAAAAAGACGCGAGATAGACTTAGAAAGACGAGAACAAAGATACGGGTTGATCGAAAGAATGGGGGGTTTCCCTCTTGGAGACAAAGCACCTGAGATTTTTGACCGAAGAGATTCTTCTTCTTTCGACTTACTTGAAGAACAAAGACTGCGTAATTTAGGAATAGATCCCACACGGTATCTATCCGAGGCCCGTGGCTTCGGCGTCGCAGATATGTTTATAAACAGTGAGGAAGCTGCGTTACAAGATCATCCTAACTTAGCTAAATCATTTAAACCAACAGACAAACTCGCTTCTCGTCTTTTACCCGGACCAAATTCACCATACGGTCTAAAAAATATGGTGAGTTTTCAAAATAAAACTCAAAAAGATTTAAAAGATCTTTTCAGAAATGAAGACCCTAACGCAGTTTTCATCAAGACTAATCCTAAAGATGTTAATTCGCCGTGGGCTATCGTTAGTGAAAAAATAACAGGTACAACAGAACCTATTTTAATTGACTCACTGTATTTACTAGACCCTCGCAATAGAACAGATGCTGAAAATTTACAAGTTATCGTAGAGCAGCTTCTTCCTTTATTTTCTCAAGAAATTGTACCAGAAGTTTTAGGAGTAGGAGGCGGTACTTATTTGGGTAAATGGCTATCTAAGTCAATGAAAAAGAACTTAGATGAGTTAGTAAAAGACACTACGAGCGGAACTACTAGAGCACTTGAAAGAACTTCCTCGGCTACTCCTGTTATGCAAGGGGCTAGGGCTGTAGGAAAAATTGCAGGCTATGGAGCAGCGATTGGAATAGGAACAGCACTCGCTAGATTTTCACAACTGCTATATGCTGAACGATCAGGAATTCATCCGGATTTAGATATAGAAAGAGCTTTAAAAGATAGCGGGGCGGTTGCAGCTTGGGCCGCTCTTCCAGCAGCGGGTATGGAAGCTGGTATCAGACTTTTTCAAGAAGCAAGTAGAAGACTTCGAGGAAAAACCATTCCCGACGAAATTATTGATGAACTAATAGTTAGTGCTCGACAAGAAAAAAATCGTCAAGTAGCAGAGCAAGATCTTGAGTATTCTTTTGAAGAGCTTGATGAAGCATTTAGTGAAGTAGCTGATGACTATTTAGATACAATTACCTCTCCAGTTCAAAATAGAAACACTTACGAACAATCGTTAATGCTCGTTCTTATGGCTAAAATGGATGAAACTGATCCAGCTAGAGTCGCTGTGCAAAGAATGTTCGAACAGCAAGGAAAAGCTCTAACGACTTTTTATGAAAAATTATCCAGAAAAGCTGCGCGTAAAAATCAAAAAATTCCAACACTACAAGAATTTCAAAGAGTTTTTAATGACATAAATATTGAAGCAGCTCAACGAGAAAAAGCTCTTTTAGAAGAAAAAGGTAAAGAGTTATCAGAAGAATTCGAAGAATTTATGCCTACTATTGTTTCGGAAATGCCGTTAGAAGAAGCAGTACAGGGAACAATAAAGAGAAATGTTCTTTCCGGACGTGAGTCTAGTGAGTTAATACAACGTCAGTCTGAAATTTTAGACGAAGCAGATGCTGAAATCGAAAGTATAGTATCTTCATTAGAGGGTACAGGGAATATAAAACAGTATCTGGGTGAAGCTTTAAAAGGGAAACAAAGAGCTGAAGGACTAACTATCCCCGTTGAGACTGAGCAGGCTTTACAGGCAGTAAGACAGGCTTTACCCGTCACGGGAGATGCAGGAAGTATCGGTGTACTAGAAAAATACAATCAATCTCTAGTTGGAATGACTGATGGTGCGGGTAAACCTTTAAAGCCTATTGAAAGTCCTTTGCGTCTTTTAACCGATAACTTGCCAGAAGGTTATCCTAAATTCGATGGCGAACTCTCTGTTCGAGATGCTTATCAAATACTTAAAAATTTTGAAGCGACTGCTGCTGATAGAAACTTATTACCTACCGGAAAAGCTCAAAAACAATTCCAAGAACTTACAGATTCTTTAGCTGCGTTTATTTTAGATAACACACCTCCCGAACAAACAGCTAAGTTAGCTTCTGCTATCGTTGATAAAAAATTACTCAGAGAAAATCAAGCAAGCACTACTTTTCTAAAAACCATTATAGATCCAACTAAGTCGGATCAAGAAATCGCCTTGTCAATTATGGGAGCAGGTGGAGGAGAAACTGATAAATTAATTCAGTTGTTAAATTCTATGCCCGAAGGAGCCGAGCGCCTTGAATCTGTTAGGGCGGCAGTTGTTGCAACAGTTAGGGATGAACTTGCTAAAGCAGGTGACGGAGCAAAAAGAAGTGCAAAACTTAGAGAAATTTACTCTGAGTATGGAGAGTCCTTAGACGTATTGTTCCCCGACAACAATTTTAGAAACGCTAACAAATGGTTAGAAACTGCAGAAAAAGATATTGCTAAAACATCTTCTGAAATCGCTCGTTTAAATAAAGAAATTGAAAACTTAGAGATCTGGAATGCTTTAGAAGAAGGAGCTGAAATAGGCTCTAAAACAGCGTCAGGTGCATTAGTTACGACTCTTCCAGAAGACTTTACTAGATCAAGAACTTTCCCAAACTTTATTCGAATGTTTGCTGATCTAGATGATGCTAGACAACTCGATTTAGCTTTTCAAGATTTGAAAAAATTGTCTGAAAAAGCTGATAAAAATCCAAAACTTAGAAGATTAATGCAAGATTCTTTTAGAGGGTTTTTAAGAGAACGTTTAGAGGGTAGCACTTTTCGTTCAGTTCCTGAGTCTGACCGTTTACTTAACCCAAGAGGGTTTGACCTAGGGGCGTTAAGTAAATTAGTTTCTGGTTCATATGAATCAGGAAAAGCTGGCTCTAAAAATTTCTCGCAAGTTTTAGAGTTAATTCTTGGTAAAAGAATGGGCCGTGAATACGGTAAAAATTTAAGAATTTTAGAAAGAGAGTTGCAGACAGCTAGAGGAAGATTAGGTAAAGGAAACGCATTATTAGCTGATGAAGTTAGAGAAGAATATCGAACATTCTCTAGGTTAGCTTTCCCACAATTAAGTCAGCTGGGAAGAAGAATGAATGTTGTGTTTGATGGATTAGGTATAAAAGGTCGTCAAAATTTATTGGGTTTACTTACTGACCCGAAAAAACTTCAAGAGTTTGTCGAGTTTAGAAATAAGCAAATGACCAACCGACAATTCATGCGTTATTTACAGACATTATATTTTGATACTACCGAGTATCAAGGTTCTGAAAGTCCACGTGATGAAGAAAATAGAATTATTTCTGAATTACGTAGCGCACTTAATGTCCCTGATCCTTTGGCAATGTAAGAGAGAGGATAGATGGTTTCTATTAGATTACCTAATATAGAAATTCCTGGATTCACTGCTCCTTCTACAGATCAAACAGGAGGTAGTAATGCGGGAACAGCTACAAGAAGAAATGGAGCCTTAGCAGAATTAAATCAATTTGAATCTGCATATCCAAATTGGTCAGAGTCCCCTGAACTAACTCAGGCATATAATGATCGAGTTAGGAACTACATTTTATGGGAAGCCTCCTATCGAATTAATCAAGGAGAGATTACTTCTCAAGAAGAATTGGAAGCATTTTTTAAGGGAACCGGGAAATTAGGTTTCGGAAACATAGAAGATTTCTTCACAGATTCTGAAATTCAAGCATTGATGTCTGAAGGTTTTGAAGGAATCGAAGACCGTGCTGAGTTTTTAGAAGATTACGCAACTAGATTAAATAATCAATTAATCATGGAGCGTCAGATGCAGACGCTCATCGACTCTGGTATATATCCTGAGTTAAAAACAGGTATTGGATTATATGGAGATCCTTCTGCAATAGCGGAACAGCTTGGTTTTGACTATCAAAGACCTTCTTCAATGGAAATGTACGGCATGCAAAGCGACCGGTGGCAAGGGTCTGTTGGTATGGCTTTTTCTGGAGAAGGTGGGCTAGATGCGATATCTAATGTTAGTGCCTCAGGAGATTTAACTTCCGACAGTGGGCAACAGTACGGATATCAAGGGCCTTCTGGTACGTTTAGTGCAGGTCAAACGGGAGTAGCTAGTACCGACTTCGGAGCAGGGGCAACTACTTTCCAACAGTTTGGTCCCAATCCTTATATGGCGGGACACGGAAATCCTGATCCACGGGCAAGAATCGGTCCTATGATTGCAGCAGGAGCTTTGACCCCTGCTGAAGCCATAGCGTTAGGGATGACGCAAGATTTACGTCCTGAAACGTTAGACGCTGCTCGACAAGAGGCGACTGAAAGATTTTTTGATCTCTCAGATCCTACCCAAATGAAAGCAATCATGACCTTTGCTGCAATGTATGGTTTTGATTATGCCACTATTTTAGATAGTTTCGTTAATCATAATGCGTATTATTTCCCGGATAGAGAACAGCCTAACCCTAACTACAACTGGATCTATGAAACCGAGCCTCAAAACGAAGCAGAAGAATGGTTATATGGAACGTTAGCCGAGACGTTTCCAGAAGATACATATTTTAGTGATACAGCACCAGCAGCTGACGAAGATCCTGGTGATCCCGCAGAGACTGACGACGATCGAAGTGACCCTGCAACCACTGCAGAAGAAGGTGCATTCGGGGGGTTATACGACTCAACTCCTACAGAAACTGAAACACCAGAGACAGGTACGACAACCCCCGATACGGGAGCAGCTACAACTATGACTTTAGACGAAATACAGGGTCTTATAGATACCAGCATTGAAGCTGCCTTCGAAGGATTAGATACACCCCTCACAGAAGAACAATATAGAGCTATTGCGCAAGATATTGTTACAGCCGCAATTAGTGAAATACCTGCGGACACTCAAATTTCGACGGAAGATTTAAATACAGCAATCGGAAACTACGTTACTGAGAACGGCTATCTAACCCAAGAGCAACTTCCTGATTTTCAGGCAATGATTGATGCCTCTCTACCTGACACTAGTGGTTTTCTTACGGCTGAAGATTTACCTGACACTAGTGGTTTTCTTACGGCTGAAGATTTACCTGACACTAGTGGTTTTCTTACGGCTGAAGATTTACCTGACACTAGTGGTTTTGTTACAAGGGACCAAGTTTCGGATATTGTTGCTGAACAGATTGCTGCTATACCTGCTGGAATAACACAAGACAATATTCAAGATTTAATAGACAGTTCTGTTGCTACCGCATTAGAAGGACTTCCGGCAGGACTTTCTGCTGAGGAAGTTGAACGTATTTCAGAATCGGTAATTAACGAAGCTATAAGACAGCTTCCTGAAATGCAGGCGTTTTTACAAGGTTTAGCTGACGCTCAAGTTTCTGGATTCATGAGTGAGGATGCGGTACTCAGCCTAATTGAAGAAAAAATCGCAGAAATAGAAGATCCGGATATTCCTAATAGCGATGAAATACTAGAAATCGCTCGACAAGTTTTAGAGGAGATTCCCGAAGAGCAATTTGACGATCGTATTTACGACATTCTGCGAAACGAATTAGCTAATTATCTGACGCTTGAAGATTTACCCGAGGACCAAGTTCGGTCTGACGAAGACATTTTAGGTTTAGTCGACACTTCGTTAGAAACGGCGATACAAGAATTACCAGAGTTCCAAACGTTTCTTCAAAGTCTACAGCGTAGTGAAGAAGATTTACGCGATATTGTTATTGAAAATATCAGTATCGAAGACCTCGGCGGTTTGTCTCAAGAAGATATTCAAAAGCTAATAGAGACAGGGACGCTTTCTGAAGAAGACATTCAGAAATTAATTGACGCCACTAGCGTAACGATAACAGAAGAATATACAGAAGCTATTGCAGCTCTTCAACGTCAGTATGAGCTAGAGGTGGAAGCCTTACGCGAGCAGTATAGTACAGATTTCGCAGGGCTAGAGACGGCGCTTACTGCTTTAGAAAACCAGTACACAACTGACTTACAAGCACTTGAAACCCAGTTTGATGAAAGAATCACCGGTGTAGAGACGACCTTTAACACTAATTTAACTGATCTTCGCACAGACTTAGAAGAAGATATCACTAATATTGAAAGCGATATCACTAATATTGAAAGCGATATCACTAATATTGAAGGTGATGTTACCGATATTGAAGAAGATGTCGGTAATCTTAATGCGCAAGTAGCTCAAATAGAAATAGATTATCGAACAGCTATTAGTGACCTTGAAGCTCAATATCAAGAGGATTTGGCAGCACTAGAAACAACTTTAAGTGGAGACATTGACGCGCTTAACCAAGCTGTCGACGACCTAACTACGCAATATCAAGCTGACCTCGCCGCATTAGACGATACTTTAAACACACGTATAACTGAAGTCGAAACTGCGTTTAATACAGATTTAACGGCTGTTCAAGAACAGATTCAAACCGTTGAAACAACTGTTAATGAACGGATTGATGATGTAAATAATACGTTTGAGAATCTGTATAACGAACTGGTTACAAATTATAACGAAGACGTAGCGACAATTAATCAAGATATTACTGATCTCGCAACTAGGACCGATGCCCTTGAAGCTCGGGACGCTCAGTTTGAAGAAGAAATGACAGCTCTTGAAACTGCGTACACCGAAGCGATTAACGCAGCTCAAACTGAAACTGAAGAAAACTTCAGACAAATACTAGAATCGTATGTAACAGGAGAGGAGCTACAGGAAACCCTCGAGGATTATGTTACAGAAGAAAACCTAGATGCAACTTTACGTGATTATGTAAATCAAACTCAAAATCAATATGAAGCTCTTGTAGATCAGCAACAAGACTTAGTTAATATGCTTCAGCAGGCTGATAACCAATATGAAGTAGACGCACTAAGTACACAAATCGATGATATGCAAGGGCAAATCGACGCATTCCTGAACCAAACTGGCTACGACCCTGACACGGGAACCGTGGATCTTCGTGATGTTGAAGGCGGAGGAACTGGTGGAGGCACTGGGGATGGCAGTGGTGCTGGCACCGGAACCGGAACCGGAACCGGAGACGGTTATGGTGGGGGAGATGGTTCTGGATTCGGGGACGGTTATGAAGACACCGGTGGACGAACTTATCCCGGTGGTGGCGGAGGAACTGGAACCGGTGGCGGCGGAGACGACACTTTCCCCGGCGGCGGTGGAGGAACTGGCGGAGCTGGTGGCGGAGCTGGTGGAGGAACTGGCGGAGGAACTGGTGGCGGAGCTGGTGGAGGAACTG